>Ga0207420_1000074_pt1 | contig 224130 bp, 187 predicted proteins | sample ThiBio_inoc_biof_FD_183941 | JGI IMG/M metagenome (GOLD analysis project Ga0207420, IMG submission 183941) | Wastewater bioreactor microbial communities from Cape Town, South Africa - Thiocy_inoc_biof (SPAdes) | ecosystem: Engineered > Bioremediation > Thiocyanate > Unclassified | place: South...
CTCCTCTCTGAGCTATCCTTCCTCCAACCAGGAGCTCATCCCAGGACATACCTACGCATGGCAGGTCAGTGTCATGATGAACGGAATGCCCATCATGCAGTCGCAACAAACAGAATTTACGATAAGAAAAGACAAAGAGAAGGAAAATAATTACTGGTACTTCACGACAACAGCCAGCTCTGTCACTTATCAGTTACATCCTAATAAAAAGATCCTGGTAAAGATTCCTTATACGAATGAGAACATTGTTTTTTTCCTTGAGCAGGGAACGGAACGACAAAGGCTGGAAGCAGTGGAAACGGAAACCCTGAAAGGATACACCAATAATAAGTATTATACCCTCGATTTATCTGAGATGAATATTGAAAACAGCAAGATTTATAAGCTGGTATATAAAGCCTCCGGAAAGACATACCAGTTAAAATTCAAAGGAATATGAAATTGTTTTTATCTCTTGCCGCTTTTTTGGTAATGAATACCTGTTATTCACAAAATCTGAAGAGCGACTGCCAGAAGTTCTTGAGAATGAAAGAACAATATGTCAGGACAAAGCAGATCAGCGACCAATCTGTTACCCTGAAATACCTTCCGGGCGTTGTTTTTTACTGCGCTGAGGAAAAGTACGAAAAAACGGAATTGAAGGATGCTTACAGCAGCAATGCAAGAGTATTTATAATGGATATTGAAAACAGCGAAGCGATTACGAACAGCCAGCTGACAGAGCTCGTTCAAAGAATAATAATCCGTATAGGAGATCAGGAGTATAGACCTGCCAATTTTTTCGAAGAGCGGTTTTCAAGCAATATAAAACAGAAAAGGATCGTATTGGAATTTGATATAGACCGCCATTCTTTTTTGAAAAATGACATTATTTTCTGCATCGCTGCCAATCAAATTATACCTGAGAAACTGGAACTCGTTTTTGAATTTACCAAAAAAATGCTGATATGAAATCTGTAAAAATGGCCGCGTGGGCCCTTATAATTATTTTTTCATCTGAAATTATTCTTCCCTCAATGGTTTTTGCCGGAGGCCCTACTCAACCGGAAGTTCAGTCTTTTACTCCTGTTGACGCCTCCGATATGGTAGACCCGTTCACTGGAAACTTCTCTTATAATATCCCATTGATAGAAGTGGACGGATATCCTTTGAATCTTGTTTACAATGCAGGAGTAACAATGGACGAAGACGCTTCCTGGGTTGGTCTGGGTTGGAATCTGAATGTGGGAAGCATTAACAGGGTAATGAGGGGCTACCCGGATGATTTCGGCTCGGATAGCGTGAAAATCGTCACGAATATGAAAAAGAACACAACACATAGTGTTGATTTGGGGCTTGGAGTAGAAATATTCGGATTTCCTACGAAGCTAGCACCATCCGGATCCGGAAAAATAAATATCGGTTTTGATTATAATAACTACAATGGATGGTCCTCCAGTGTTTCTCTCGGGGCTGCGTTTAAAATCGGCTTATCAAATTCTTCTGCACTGAATGCTGGTCTTTCCATATCCGGGGACAGTGAAGAGGGAGGGAGCTTCAGCCCAAGTGTGAGTTATCAGAAAGAATTTCAAAGAACAAACTTGTCTTTAGGAACTTCTGTAGGAACTTCATTTAATTCTCGAAAAGGATTAAAATATATTTCTTTTGAAAACTCAATATCCCGACAATATCAGGTGGTAAATGAAGAAACGGGAAAAGTAAATACGATAAAACGAGGGTACGGATCGAGTAATTCGTATGAAATAGGTCTTCCTTCATTTCCTGTTTCGGCAGGAAATGATTATACAGCATTTTCAATCTCAGGGAAGTTCAAGGTGGGAATTGAAATTTTTGGAACAACAGGAACATTTGATGTAGCTACCACTTTTTCCTCTCAATGGATAAAGAAAGAAGATCGTGAAAAGCAGGTAAAAACCTATGGAATGCTGTATTTGGAAAATGGGCAAAAGGATAAATATGCGCAGCTGGATTTTGCCCGCAGTAAAGAACGGACATTCACCCCGGGAATTCCTTCTCTTCCGGAAGCTTATCTGACCCCGGATATTTTTAGCATTAATGCACAGGGAATCGGGGGCTCTTACCGGATTTTCAGAAATGATGTAGGATATGTATTTGAACCATTCCATAAAACAACATCCAACTATGTGGGAATAGGCGTGGAATTAGGAGTTGGTAATACAGCAAAAAGCGGTATAGATCTTTCTTATAACAACACTTCCTCTTCCACCGGAGGATGGACAGATAAAAAAAATGAGCTGATCAGGCAGGTGTATTTCCAGCCAAATGAAAACAAGTCTTTTAACGCGTCTTTTATGGATGCGGACGAGGTAAGTGTTGATGATGATCCGCTCTTTCTATCTGTTCTGAAACCAACAAATAACGCATTAATATTAGAAGGAAAAGGAGAGAAAAACACGAAAATAAAAGGAATAAGAAATGTTTCTCCAAACCAAAGCCTACTGAGGAGCACGGACTATAAACAAAATAATTTACTGGAATTCCTGACGAATTCCGAGGTTAAAAACAATTTCGGAATTGAAGATAAAAATGCTGTTTTAAACAGCTACGCCAAGGGACACCATCTGGCAGAGCTGACGTATCTGAACGCTGACGGCAGCAGGTATGTATTCGGATTGCCTGCTTATCAGATCTCTCAGGAGGAGATCACTTTCTCGACCGGATATGATATTCATGGAAACCGAACGGGAGTCACTGATAACAGCGATTATAACGGGCTGATCAGCTATCAGAATGTCAATCTGTTATCGGACGAGAATAATCTGGGGAACGATAATTATTACCAATCGACCACAACACCGCCTTACGCCTATGCTTATATGCTGACGTCTTTTTTAAGCGATGATTATATTGATTCCGATAATATAAAAGGTCCTTCAAGAGATGATCAGGGAAATTATGTAAAATTTGAATATCAGAAGATAAATAATTTCGCATGGCGCAACCCGCCTAACGAAAAAACAGCCTATAAGAACGAAGGGCTTAAATCTCTTGAAAAGGATGACAAAGCATCTGTAATTCATGGTGAGAAAGAAGTTTTTTATGTTAAGAAAATAGAAACGAAAAACCACATTGTTGTCTTTACGCTGGCAGACAGAGATGACGTGGTTTCTGCCAACGGGAGAAATGGAGGGCTGAATACAAATAAAAAACTTAAACGACTGGTGAAAATATCCAAATATACCAGAGCGGAGTTTGAATCAAATCCAACACCTGTTCCTGTTCAGGAGGTTCATTTCGATTATGATTATTCCCTATGTAAAGGATATCCTTATAATGCTAATGAAACTGCTTTAGATAATACCAGCGGCAAGCTGACCTTAAATCAGGTTTACTTTACCTACAGGAATTCAAAGAAAATGAAGCATAGCGGTTATAAGTTTTACTATGATAATAATCCCAACTACAATATGAAAGCAACAGATCGTTGGGGAACTTATAAACCGAATACAGGGAGCGGTTTAACAGATCCATTGTCAAAACATCTTCCCAATGCTGACTTTCCTTATACATTACAGAATGCGACAGCAACTAATGAATATGCCGCTGCCTGGTGTCTGAACAGAATCTCGCTTCCGTCCGGAGGATCGATTGAAGTAGAATATGAAAGTGATGATTATGCTTTTGTACAGGACAGGCAGGCGATGAATATGTTCCATATAGTAGCCACTGAAAATAGCTATGATGTGAATGAATTCAACAACTACAAGCTGGCAGGCTTATCAAATGAAACGAATAAGAACGCTGCCATTTATTTTAAAATGGTATCCGGGTTTAACTACATGAAAGACTATCTTCCTGAAGATAAAACAATTTATTACCGCTGTTTAATGCAATTTAAAGGAGATGCAAACTCCAACAGCATGTACGATTATGATTTCGTTTCCGGTTATGCAAAGTACAAAGACACGAGTGTTGTTACCGTTAACGGAGTTAAATACGGGAAAATAACATTGCAGGAAGAATCTTTTTCCAATAATGGAAACAATGCCGATTACAATCCTATAGTAAAACAGGCCATCCAGTTTGCAAGGATAAACCTGTCGAAATATATTTATGACAATAATACTCCGGAGCCGGAGGAAAATGCCAGCGAATCCAGCATTGCTGCGTTCGCCAATTCATTTGCGGATGCTGCGACAGCTCTGGTAAAAACCTTCAAGAACCCGATCAAGGATATTTATGATAAAGGAAGAGGCGTAAATCTTGTCACCAATAAATCATGGATCCGTTTAAAAACCCCTTCTAAACGTAAGTTGGGAGGTGGACATCGCGTAAAAAAAATCCTGATGAAAGATAACTTTTCCTTAATGGGCGGGCAGGATTTTACTTACGGCTACGAATACATTTATAATGATAAAAATGGTGGCTCCTATGGAGTGGCTTCCTATGAGCCGCAAATCGGAGGAGATGAAAATCCGTTCAGAAAACCGGAGTTTTATTACGGTAAGCTGAAAAGATCACCGGATTACGAAATGTATGATGATGTCCCTACAATGGAAAATCAGTTTCCGACACCGTCTGTCGGCTACTCAAAAGTGATCATCCGGAATCTGCAGCGCGCCAACGTAAAAAGAACAGCGACGGGGCATGTGGTTAAAGAGTTCTACACGTATAAGGATTATCCGACAATTAACCGGAAAGACAATATGAGCGTTTCCCAGAAAAGGGTGAATCTTCCTTTATTGCCGAAAGTAAACTTCCTGGCAGGAGCACAGTCGTTCTATGTAGAAAGGTATAACATCAACGGAAAACCGAAACGGGAGATGATTTTCGGGGAATTCGACAAAGACGACAGCCCGGGAACACAAACAGAATATTTCTATTCCACTACAAATAAAGTCCGGACAATTAATGAGCTCGGAGAAATCTCAGAGAAGGAAATAGGTGTGCGTTATGAAAGTCTTGCGGATCTGATCCAGTCGAAAACCTCTTCTTTCTCAGGAGCAGTAGGATTGAATTTTGACGCCTTTTCGTTCGGGCCGATCTTCATGTTGATCCCTATGCTGATCCCGACCTTTGATAAAAGTGATATGACGTTTAAATCCGCAACCATGTCCACATTAGTGGAGAAGTTCCCGATTCTTGTTAAGCAGACAACGAAGCAGGACGGAGCGGAAGTTACAGCAGAAAATAAGCTGTGGAACTATGCAACAGGTGAGATCCTGGTAACCGCATCGAACAACCATTTTAAGAATAATATTTATTCATTTAGTCAGCCGGCCTACTGGAAATACAAGCAGTTGTCTCCGGCATATAAAAACTACAGGTACCGTTTGGGAGTTTTAGGAACAGACCTGGACGGAAGTATTTACAAGTATAAAACAACACACCAGTTCACAGAAGGAGATATCGTGAAAGCGAACAATGGCATATACTGGGTTCATGATGTAAAGGCAACTTCTTTTAAGCTGATCAATAAAGCAGGAGAAACATATGTCAGCATATCTCCTTTCACAATTGAAGTGCTCCGTTCAGGATACAGGAACAAACAGACCGAGAAAATGGCTTCCATTGCCGCATTGTCGGATCTTACAGGCTCTGTTAAAAACAATACTTACTCCAATGTGTTACAGGCCAGCGCGATTGAATTTTCAGACAACTGGAGAGTTAATTGCAACTGCCCGGTCAATAACGGAATAAACAATACGATGAACCCGTATGTTGTCGGCCTGAGAAATAAATGGCGCCCTTCCAAAACGTTCTCCTACCTGACGAACAGGGTGCAATCTAATATTCTGGGCAATGTGAATATCAGAAAAGACGGTGTTTTTGAATCATTCTCTCCTTTTTATAAGCTGAACAATAAAGAATGGGTAAAAGACCAGAAAAACTGGACGTTTGCATCAGAAATCACGGAATTCTCAGCTAACGGAAATCCGTTGGAAACACAAGATGCCCTGGGAAGAAAAGCAGCCACAATTTACAGCTTTAATAATGTATTGCCGATCGCTGTTGCTTCCAATACAGGATTGAACCAGTCTTTTAACCTGAATCTCGAAGATTATTTCAGTACACTTTCAAGCCAGTTGCACTGCTCAGATAAGCAGGTGGTTATTGACGGAGGATCATTAGAGGAATCGGACGGACATACCGGGTTTAAGAGCCTGAAAGTTCTTTCCGGAAACAGTGTAAAAATCAACGGAGCCGATCCTTGTGCGGAGGAGCCTTGCGTCATGAGCCTGACCGGAAGATCCTGGTACTACACCTTACACAATGCGGTATTTCCCATTACCTGGAGTCACACCGTAATTTCCGGAAGCGTAACATCGGTTGTATTTAATCAATCATCCGAAAGCTTTACCATCAATACTTCCGGTTCCGGTTCCCTTGAACTGACTGTCACGGACAGCAAGGGATGTACAGTTACTAAAATAATTACTATTGATAATCCTAATTGATAACGTATTACAATTCTATAAAGCATGAAAAAAATTCTTTTAATTCTTTTGGGTATTTTCTCTGTCTGTCAGGGGTTCCACGCTCAGAACTGTGTCGGGGCTTATCTTATCAAGCCGAATATGCAGGCGGCATACGACAGTACGAAATATGTCCGGAGAGATGCAGCTTCTATACATTTTAAGTTTATGCTGAACAGTGATATTGAGCTGAATAAGGAGAACAATACGTTTTTCAGCTTCAATTTTTCAAACCTGTCAAATACAACGGTAAACGGATTTGTTGAAGCATACGGCCCTTTTAATGAGGATTATACGGCTTGTTCTGATCTTTCGGAAAAACAGATTTACGGAGCTTCTTTTTCTTTGAGCGCTTCTCAGAATTTTAACACGAATGTATTGCCGACAGAAGAGTTTAACACCGTTTACGGAAAGAAATTCTACTTTCTCAAAATTGTTTTTGATGACATCCGGGCAATCCTGAATTTTATACCACCATCTGCAACTCCGGCGCTTTTCGTTCATGAACCGGAAGTGGACTGTCAGTATTGCCTGCCTTTGTTTAATCCTGTCAAAGGAAAATATCTGCTGAGCTTGTGGACAAAAGAAACAGGGACAGTTCCTTTAGATAAAACGACTTACACTTATCCCAAAGTACGGATCAATACAACTCCTTCACAGGGACTTTTTTCACCCAGAGGACCAATCATTGACGGCTGGCAGAAGATTGAGGAAATTGTGGAAGTTTACACGGACGGAGATTTTGAGGTCGAGCTGATCTGCCAAACAGGCAGCTGCCTGTTTGATGACATCCGGGTATTTCCGTTTGACGCGAATATGCAGACCACTGTTTACGACTATCAGAACCTGAGAATCTCCGCCCAGCTGGACGACCGGAACTACGCGACGATTTACGAATATGACGAGGAAGGAAAGCTTATCCGTGTGAAGAAGGAAACAGAAAGAGGGATTATGACCATTCAGGAAACCAGGGAAAATTTATTTAAGAAAAATGATTAAAAACCGTATTTACATACTGGCAGTATTAATCTGCTCTTTTACCAGCGGTTTTTCGCAGTCGGATGAAAACGCGCTGGAAACATTGCTTGGGAAGTACAAAAGCAGGTATCTCAAAAAAGAATATGTGCTGACGTATGATCAGATCTATTACAGTGACTGGAACAAAGAAAATAAAGTCCGTTCCCAGAAAGTAGTAATTGAAAAATCAGGAGATGTTTATTACAAATATTCCACGGATGACATATTGATCGTCAACAATAAGGAATATAAAATTATAGTGGATTCACTGGATCAGATTGTTTATATACATTACCCGGACACATCCAATTCCGTCAGTGCGTATGATCTGAGCTGGACTGAGAATCAGATGTCCGTCAAAAGAAAGCCGAACGGAGCGGAATATGATGCTTTTGAGATATCGGCAGAGAATGAAAATGTTTCCTTTTCAAAAATGACCATTGCTTTCTCTAAAAAATCAGAAGATCTGGCTTCGGTGGAAATATACTACAATGAGGATTATTTCCTGGATGCTCTTGTTCCAGACAAGCTTTTACTGGAATTCCGGTTTTACCCGGTTTTATCCGGCAGGCAGATAACGAGCTGGTCGGATAAAATTGCTGTAAAAACAGCAACCGGATTTGAATTAAGCAAAGGATATCAGGATTTTGAATTATACGATTTAAGAATTTCAAAAAAATAGAAAAATGCGTTATATACTGTTAATTGTTGTTTTAGCGATAAGTCATTTAGGATTTTCCGGATTAACACCTGCATCGACACGTCTCAGTTCTGAATGGGGTTCACTGATCGTAGGTAACGTGTCGTCCAACGGACATGTTCATCACGAAGATGCCATTGTAGTTCCTTCGGGAGATATCAACGAGTTATTCAGCCGTGGATACGTTACGGTTGGGGTAGACCATCATTATCTGGGGACCTATATTTCGGCAATGAATGTCTATGTAAAGTTAAAGATTACTACCCGGCTGAAAGGAGTGATTATTCATGACGGATACTTTGATTTTGAAATAGAATACACACCCGGAGGAGGCGTTACGATAAAGGACAAGCAAACACGCATGTTTGAAGGTGTGGATGAGATCAATACGGAACTGACAGAGGTAAAAGTCAATAATCAGAATGTAACGGAGCTCCCGAAAAACCTATATATCGACCTGGATATTCTTAAGAACCGTATTTACAGATTTACAACAATTAATAATGTTATACCACTTACTAAAACGCTACAGGACAGCGATTGTGACGGTGTGGATGACGAGCTGATAGTGAGCTGGATACCTGTTGTTGGTGTAGAAGAATACCAGCTGGAATGGACGTATGTCAATAATTACGGAGAGGTGCTTTCGGGAGAGATCCCGGCCGCTTCGCTGCAGTACGATTTCCGGCACAATGCGACACGTGTTACCACGGCGGATAATAAGTATGCCATCCGTCTTATATATGGAAAAGGATATTTGAATATCCGGATCAGAGGTGTTGGACGAGATTTTACCAATCCCGAAAAGTTCATTTACGGAGTCTGGTCAGCAGCTGACGCCGGGAATGTGCTGGCAACGACTTACCACAAGATTACCACACCGTTCAATGATTTAATCAACTGGCAGTACAGCTCCGGATTTGCGGAAGAAGGCAAGAAAAAAGAGGTGATTGGTTTTTCTGACGGAACACTTCGTTCCCGTCAGCAGGTCACGCATATCAGTACGGATAACACAACGATCGTAGGAGAAACTTACTACGACCATCAGGGAAGAGGTGTTGTTCAGGTGCTGCCCGTTCCGGTTGATAAATCTAATTCCTGCGGAGATTATGACGGAACACTAAAATATTATGAAAGCTTCAATAAAACGGACGGAAAAAGCAACATTACACCTCCGGATTTTGACAATTCTCCCAATTGCACCAACAGCGATTTTAAGCTGTCAAATTCGTCCGGTTCCGCCTATTATTATTCGGAAGCCAACTGGGACAAATCAGGTGAGAACGCTTATATTCCGGACGCAAAAAAATACCCATATACAAAGGTGGAATATATGCCGGATAACACCGGACGTATAAGAAGGCAAAGCGGAGTCGGGGAAGACTTTAAGCTCGGATCCGGAAAAGAAACCAGGTATTATTACGGAAAGCCGGATGATATTGTTCTTAAAAGACTCTTCGGAAATGATGCCGGGTATAGTGTTTATTACCAGAAAAATATGGTAGTGGACGGCAATGGACAGGTCAGTCTTTCCTACATTGACAATGACGGAAAGGTGGTAGCAACCTCCCTTGCGGGCAATGTCCCTGTCAACCTGGAAGAGCTCCCTTCCGTTGCTTCCTCTTCTGTTTATCTGACAGAAGACCTCATCGATTACGGAGTAAATGGTGAGGAGCTGAATAACCAGGTCCGAACAGAAGGAGACAGCCGTATTTTCTCCGAAACCTTTCTTGTGGCGGGAACATCGGTATATACCTTTAATTATTCTTTCCAGACGCAGCAGTTTAGCGATCCTTGCCTCAATTCGGGTATTTGTTTTGACTGTGTTTATGATCTGGAGATCAGGATCCTGGATGACTGCGGTGTCGATCTGGCAGCAGCGAATAATCTGAAGAAAAAAGTAGGTAATTTTTCGTTGGACGGAAACGGCCGTCTCCAGTTCAACACCACATGCGAAAGCCCTGTGAATGAAAATGATCTGTTCAGCCTAGAGCTCTCTACAGGAAGCTACAGGATAGAAAAAATACTTACAGTCAATGACGCAGCGCGGAATTACTATCTGCAACAGTATTTTTCACCTGCAAATAATCAGTGTATCCGTTCGTTCAACAGTTTTCTTGAAGAGGCGAATAATGCGCTGGATCATGCAGATTGTAACCAGGAGATTGATTGTGATGTGTGTCTTTCTTCTTTAGGAAGCTTGTCGGATTACCTGTCAAATCATCCGGGAGCGACAGCTGAAGATTATGATGCGGAAGTAGATTTTTGCCGTATGATGTGCCCTGAAGTTTCCTTATGTACTGTACAGCGGGAACTGATGCTGGAAGACGTTTCTCCGGGAGGGCAGTACGGAAGCACGGATATTATAGGAGATCTCACCTCCATATATGTTTCCGGCAATGTGCTGCTGGCGAGCTGGCAGACACCGAAGCTGGTAAGAAAAGAAAATCTTCCGTTGTTAGACGGTTATTATGAAGAAGACTTCCTGACAAGGACAAGGATTCCGGTGACCGTTTCAATCGTGAACAGCCAGACGGTTTACTCCCCGGCGATTCAGAACCCGTCATTTAATCTGATGGGAGATGCGGTGAATGGCTATTATTGCTATCCTGAAGCATTGGAGAATTTATCGGATTTCCTTGCATACTGGACGCCTTCCTGGGCTAATTCCCTGCTTTATTTCCACCCGGAATACAATTATTACCGTACCTGCCTGGAGATGAATACTCCTTCACAGGTAAACGACACCTACACTTCCGAGAGCTTTGATCTGCTGTTGAGCAAGACGGATACCTGGGCGAAAGCGGTAACCAACGGATTTATCAAATCCAATTACGCTTCTATCAGTAACCCGGACGACCGTCTGACAGACTGGTTTGTTAAAAACAGCCAGCATCCGTGGGATCCGTTTGTTCATTATTCCGCCTCACAGTACAACGGTTTTGGTGCTTTGCTGGAACAGAATTTTGAAAATTACCTGACGTGGGGCGCCAACACCTACTCCGCTGTGAAAATGGCGGCGATGATGACCCGCTGTCCGGAAGCTTTAAATCAGTCTTCCGCACCGGGGACTTTGTGCATGAATTTCGGGATGGATGTTCTTTCCAATACCACTGAAGAAAACACTGCACTTCGAAATGATGAATGGAACCGGTTGAAGGGTCTTTATTTCACATTAAAGCAGGAGTATGTCATGAAATTTAATAATGACAGAACCATTAATCATCCTGATTACTTAGGGTACAACGGCTGTATCGGCAATGAAAACTTTAATATTCTGGAAGACGGATTTTCTGACAATTGCTCTTTTAATATAAGCACTACGTTCTCCTGTAATTTCTTTGATACGGATCAGCCTTGTAATTTCATTGCTTATACATTCTTTAAAGACAAACGGAAACGTTTCGGCTATTCAGAAAAAGAAACTTCTCAGAACTATACAGCATCCAACTATGCTCAGAATACCGGAAAATGCCCGTCTGTGAGCCTTTTGGGGCAGCTGATCTCAGAATTGCACGAAGCAGGACAACTTTATCAGACTGGTTCAGCGAACAATATTCTGCTGAACAATACACTGCATTATCAGCCGTTTACAAATGCTTTAAACACTAATGCTCCCAATACAATTTTAGCCACTAACTATTACTGGCAGGGAGTGCTTTCTTCCGGAACTGCGGCAACGGTTAACGTTTCTGTTAAAGAAGGAGTAACACAGATCGGAACGATTTCGCTGACCATTCCGGAAGATCCTCAAAACCCGGGAAATCTTTTGTTTTCCTGGAGCCAGCTCAACAAAATTGTCGATATCTTACCGACACAATTAATTTCAGGAGTGCAGCACTTTAAGGTCAAAGTGAAAGTATTTGCCGGAGGAACGTACCAATATCATGTAATTGACGGGCAGACAACGTTTGCCATTAACTCCTGCACGTTTGAAGAAACATGTGCACCCAATGAACTATTCGATGCACTGGAACCGTTTTTACATACTCTGATCAGCAGCGGGGATTTTGACTCACATACAGCTGTGAGTCCGCTGGACGTTATGGGAAGCACTTACAGTGTATTTTTCTGGAACGGGCTGATAAATACAGCGCTTCTTTCACATTTAAATATTTATGATTGGGATTATTCGTGGTATTATAACTCAACGGCAGAAGAATTTATTCTTAAAAATGAATACGATAACAAGAAGCTTATTTTTACTGTAACAGCTCCTACGACTGCGCAGGCCCTGACCTTGTTGAGTACCTACACTGTAACTGATCTGAAAGTTACCGGAAGCTCCACTTTTGACATAAAACTGATCAACGGGTCAAATCAGGCAACTGTTTCTTTTCAGGTAGAAAGGGAAATCCCCAGTGAATACATTCGGGCACCATTTACTATAGGTAAATGTTCTGCTCCTGAAAATATGGTGTGTAGCGGCGAATCTTACCAGAACCATACAGCACTTTCCAATTTTACAAGAGATATCTTATTAAATTTTGTAACCAATCAGAATTTAAGTTCCGTGCCGACAAATTCTCTTTTAAATATAAATCCTTTTGAAAGCGCATATGTTGACCCTTCGCTTTTTCAGCAATTATCGTTATTTGCAAATACGGGAGGTATATATACCCAATATTCTTATACAACAAATCCCCAAAATCAAAAAACGGATAAACTGGAGTTATTTCTTACTAATTGCCAGTTCACCTCATTGGCGCAACGATCTCAGTACATAACTAATTATATATTAGAAGACTGCCATTGTGGTATTGAATTACAGATGACAAGAGATGCTGACAGTCAGTATGATTTCTCCACTATACAGGCAGTCTCCGATATAATCCCTTATGGAGATCCGGAACCGGACGGAAGCTATATGAAGTTCATAATGATCGGAACCTTTATGGGTGCAGAAGAACAGCTGGTTACAGATACGATCTTTGGAAAATCCTGTGTTGATTTCAAAATCTGTGAAGAAATCACCGAAGGAACCTTTGTCATGGATGAGATTCCGCTGGTGGACTATACGGATCCGTGTGAGGTTACCCTTGATATGATCGCTTATACCAACGCGTCGAATGCCTATGGCATATATATAGATAGCCTTAACAGGGACTTTATAACGGCATACAACAAAAAATGTATGGCAACGCATGAAACACTTACCAAAGCATTTTATAACAAAGAATATCACTTTACGCTTTACTACTATGACAGAGCGGGCAACCTGATCCGCACTATTCCTCCTGAAGGAGTGGAGCAGCTGGATATTACCTCTTCCGCTTCTCCATTATGTGTTAAATTGAACAATGATCTGCAGAATAACACAAAAACGGTTGTGACCAATCATCGCCTGGCAACTACCTATGAGTACAACTCGCTGAATCAGCTCATCCGCCAGACCATGCCGGATCACGAAACCATGGATTTATGGACATTGACGGCACCGAACGGCTTACCGAAATACCTCAATACCACCGCTATCCAGATGGTAACTGAAAATATCGGTTACCTGACGGGAATTATGGTGGAATCAGGCAAACCTGCCAGAGGGCATTTGTATAAAACAACCGACGGCGGTGAAAACTGGACACGGATCAATAATTCGCTTGCGAATAAGCTGGTAAAGGTTGTCAGCAACGGGATGATTTCCCTGGCAATATCTGAAGAAGGAGTGCTGCTGCGGTCATCAGATAACGGATTGGCCTGGGACATGGTCAATATCAACGCGGTTATGACAGTCAGCACGTTCAATGATATTATTTTCGACGGAACCGATGTCTATCTGCTGTCCAACAGCAATATTATACTTAAATCGACGGACAGCGGAGTAAACTTTACGCAAAAACCGGCAACGCTGCCATCTGTCCCGTCTGGGTTTGTATTCAAAGGATTCCGAAACGGAACGGTCAGCTCCGGGACATTGTACCTGAATGCCATTTACAGCTACGACAACAATTATTACAGTGTTTTATTAAAGATCGCTTCCACTATTCCGGCAACAGCACTGGAATTTGAACCAAACCGATTTACGGGGATAAAAGGTATGGAAACGTACGGAGACCACCTAACCATTTATGGGGAAAGTTCGCTTCTTAATAGTTATCTGAACCTGAGCGCAATAGACGTTATACTTGAGAAGGAAGTCGTGGAAAAGCTCTCGTTTGAAACAATCATCAGTCTTAATAAAGAGCTAAAGCTCGCATTGATCCGGAAAAATAATACCAACTATCTGCGTTTTACAGTGGACGGGGCGAAAACATGGAGCACCATGGATGAGCTTCCCTATAAAGCGATCAAGCTGATAAAACGGGAAACAAATTACATTTCCGCTTTTGCCTTAACGGAAGATAATTCATTGAACGAAATCGTTCTGTTCAATAACATTTCTGCTCCTTATACCATCAGCGAGATAACATCCGCAGCAGCAACTGCAGACCTGGATTATAACATCCAGGACTACACTGTCATCAATTACAGCGACGGCTACCGGAAAATTTACCTTCTGACCGATGACAATAAAATCCTTTCTTCTCAAAAAGTAACAATGTATCAGCCTATAGGAGCAACTGCTTTCTGGCAGATAACAACTTATTCCGGCAGCATGAACGTCTACAATATGAGTTGCTACCGCGATGGGATGGCAAACACAAATTATCTTTTCTTTTTAACTTCCGGAGGAGCTTTTAATTCTGTTAAGATCAATGAAACGAACAACACGACAGCTACTTCTAACGTGGGAGGAAATATCATTACATCTCATTTCATTACAGGTTATGATTCCGACCCGGGAACCAACAGCATCTACCTGTTACAAAATCTGGGAGTCAACCGCTCTGTTGTTTTTTTCAACCCTGTCAACGGCAACTCCAGCACATTAACATCTCTGGCTTCCGGCAATTACAAGCATATAAAGTACAATCAAACGTCATTAACCATCAGTACTATTGACGGAGATGTTTCTATCTATGATCTGTTTACAAGCACCTTCCGGAATATAAGAAACGTGCTTCGCCCGATACATGATCTTTCTTCTACCCTGTTCGCTGCTGGTGACAATGGAAGAATATTCCAGAGAATCAACAACAAATGGCAGAATATTCCGAATGATTTTACGGATCGGATCAACTCTGTTTCTTCTCTGAACACCTCGGAATTTTATATTGCAGGAAACAGAGGATTATTACAGAAATATGCTTCGGGAAGCTTTACTGACCTGAACGAATACGGGATCAGTGACAACTTCCTTCAGATCAAAGCAATGGCAGGAGCTACTCCTGCCGAATTTATGGCGCTCAGTGATGACGGAAAGCTGGTTTACAGAAAAAACAACCAGTTAACTATCAGAACCGTTGATCCGGATCTGAAATCCTTTTCTTCCGGATTTTTAAACAAGCTTATTTTCACAGGAGCAAAAGGGAAAATTTTCACAGGATCCCTGCTCCATTTTTATATGGGAAGCTCTTTTAACATCTCTCCCGTAACGAATATCTTCGGTCCCGGATTATACAACCTTCATTTCCGGAATGAGCATTCGGGAGTGATTGTCGGGGATAAATTCTTCATGCGCAAAACAGCAGACGGCGGAACTTCCTGGTCAGTGAACAAAAGCTCCCTTCAGGTTTCTGCCCCTAATACCAAGCTGAAAGCAGCCTGGTCAATCAGTGATGAACATGCTATTGTGGCGGGAGAAAACTATATCGGTGCCATTTCCGGCAATACCGTCGCAAATACGACGACGAGCGTGATCTGTAACGATATAAAATTTGTCAATGCTAATTTTACCACCGGCTACCTGACACAAGGAACAACCGTAAAAAAATTGTCGTATTCCATTTCCGGGAATGTGCTGTCTGTCAGCACCGGAAGCACAGTTATAACGGCTTCGGCAACATTCAATGCGCTGCATTGCTTTCAGGACGGAAGCCTGATGGCGGTAGGGACAAGCTCTGCGGCTTACTACTACAATGCACAGACAAGCGCAACGACCAACTTTACTTCCACTCTGCCGGCAGGACTGACACTGAATGATGTGTATTTCCACGACAGTAAAACGGGATATGTGGTCGGAAACAACGGGAAGATTTTCCGTTCGAAGGATGTGAGCATTCACAGTACAAATTATACGATCAACTCCATTGCATGGGTACAGAAAAATAACGACCGGAACGCGTCTTCCGTGAACATTATGAATACGGTTCCGCACATTAATACGATTGCTTTCAGCAGCCGTTACAAAGGCCTGCTGGGTGGAGACTTCCAGACCAATGAAAGCGCTTATTTTACAGGAAAACCGTATGTGTTGCTGCTGTCGGATGAGAGTGAGCAATACGGAACACGTTTCTTCTACGATGCGCTCGGACGTATCGTGGTGAGCCAGAATTCCCGCCAGTACAAAGAGAACAAATTCTCCTACACATTATATGATGGGCTGAACAGAGTCTACGAAGCAGGAGAGAAAACAGAGAACAACAGCGGGCTGAAGTTCAGCCAGCTTTTCGGGCAAAACGTCGGCGGAGTGGTGCTTCCTTCCGTGATCAACACTGTTTCGCTGCAAACCTGGGTCAATACAAATAGTGGTGCACGGAAACAAGTAACCCGCTCGTATTACGATCAGGTAACCATCACCGGCTTACCTTCATATTTCAGCCCGGCAGCGGAGCATATCCGCAAGCGTATTGTCCATGTGACCTATGAAAACGTATATGACGGAAATGACCAGACCTATGATTATGCCTCTCACTTTGATTATGATATCCACGGGAATGTTAAAATGCTGGTACAGGATTATCCGCTAATGTCATGGTTCGGGGCATTAAATCGCTTCAAACGCTTTGATTACACGTATGACCTGATCAGTGGAAATGTTCACCGGGTGAGCTATCAGACCGGCCAGGCGGATCAGTGGCACCACGCCTATCTGTATGATGCAGACAACCGGATTACGGAAGTTTATACCAGTAAGCACACACCGCTGCTTTCAGGCACGTTGAACATTGCGGATCTTCAAAGAGAGATCCAGCTGTCAATGTTCTGGGAAAAAGATGCTTCCTACAATTATTACAAGCACGGCCCGCTGGCACGAACGGAGCTCGGAGAAGAAAAGGTACAGGGAATCGACTATGTATATAATCTGCAGGGATGGATCAAAGCGGTGAACAGCAATTCGCTGAACAAAACCTACGATCCGGGAGCGGATGGACAGGGACTTCATGAAATGTTCGCGAAGGATGCCTTCGGGTATTCACTGCACTATTACCAGGGAGATTACAAGCCGATCAGCACAAGCACTTCTTTTATTGCTGATCAGACGGGAAGTGACCTGACTGCAAACAGCTCCGATCTGTATAACGGGAACATCGCCCGGATGGTGACCACTATTACGAATCCGACGACCCGCGAAGTGCTTCCGCTCGGAAATGCCTATAAGTATGACCAGCTCAACCGCATTAAAAAGAGCAGAAGCTTCTCCAACCTGAACCTCAGCAATAATTCCTGGGGCTATACCGGAAGCTATAACAACAAATACTATAACGCGTTTACGTATGACGCCAGCGGCAACATCAAAACGCAGGCGCGCTACAATGCATCAGGTACGGCTATTGACAGGCTGAACTATCATTATTACAACCAATCCGGAAAGATGCTCAGCAACCGTCTTTACCATGTGAAAGACTCCGTTGCGGCAGGTACTTTCCCGGATGACATTGATGACATGACAGGAGCCTTTAACAATACTTCAACAGGAGTGAATGTAAGCAACAACTACTCCTATGACGGGGAAGGACGTCTGATCAAAGATGTACAGGAAGGCATCCAGGAGATCAAATGGCGGGTGGATGGAAAAATAGATACCATCTTCTATACGCCTGCTTCCGGAAAGAACAATCTTATCTTTGAATACGACCCGATGGGAAGAAGGGTAGCGAAGCATGTAGTGACACAGGATATTAAGCTGCTGTATTCAGATATTTACATGCTGGATGCACAGGGTAATACCATGGCAGTGTACAAGCTGCAGCCGGATGAAATGACTCAGCAATTGCATTTTACATTGGAAGAACGTAATATCTACGGTTCTGCCCGTTTGGGAGTCCTGAAGGAAAGCGTGAACATGCTGGGAGTATATTCTCCTTCTGCGCTGACGGATTTCTATAAAGGCAACAAGCTCTACGAGCTGAACAACCATCTTGGGAATGTGCTTACGGTGATTTCTGACAAGCCGGTAACGGAAAGTAATGCTGAAATCCTGAAAGAAAACGACTTTTCGGAAGGGAATGATATTATTTTCACTCCTTCCAGTGCGACTACTTCCATTGTCGTAGATAACGGACGGTTAAAGTTTACTACATTAATACAATATAACGATTGTGGGGGGTATATGCTCGCAACAACTCCCGGAAAGGTATATCGTTTGAGCTTTAAGGCAGATTTAAACGGGCAGGGAGGAATCAGCGCCTATGCCTATGATAATTCTATCAGCCAGTTCCTGGGAAGAGTTCAGTGTTATTCGAACGGTAATTATGTAATGGAATTCATGGCGAAATCAAGTGCTACGAATATCGTAATTGAATCCTACAGCAATTTTCTCCGTGATTTTTATATTGACGATATAAAAATAGAAGAATTACAGCCATTGTATGCAAATGATTTCAGCTCCAACTACACGCCTTTTACCAGCTACGGAGGAACCTTATCTCTTGTCGGAGGACGTTTAAAAACTTCTGTATCCGTACAGTGGGGAAATGCCCGACATACAACACTTGCGACACAACCTGGTGTGAAATATCGGGTTTCGTATATTATCGACCTCAACGGCCAAGGTGCGATGAAATCGTTTGCCCGGGATTGGGTAACGGGTTCCCACCTGATAGTAACTACGGTTGCAAGTAATGGTAACTATTATTTTGAATTTACAGCAACAGGAAACACAACGGAAATTGCTTTTGAACATCCTACGACAACACCGCGGGATTTTTATATAGACAACGTCTTCGTTACCTACCAGCAGAATACCAATGCACCACAGGAAACAAGCAATTCCGTGGAAGGATTTATGGCAGATATCCGTTCGGGGTATGACTATTCGCCGTTCGGGGTGATGCTGGACGGACGTACTTTTGAGAAGAAGACCTACGAAAAGATCACACAGGTGGAAGAAACTCCGGTTACGCCGACAGCAACAACCGTTTCGGTGGAAGACTATATCCATTACACGGATTTCGAAGAAGCAGTACATACTACTTCGGCGGCACTTCCGGTCACTTACAGCAATTACCATGGCTGGACGAACTGGTCCAATTCGACCTTGTCTACTGAATACCGAAGCAGCAGCAACTGGCTGAAGATAAACAGTGCCAATGCTGGTGCAGGAGCGAATAAATATCTGATCCTGGAGCCATCAACGCAATATCAGCTCACATTTACGGCCGATAAAGCTTCGGTATCTTATTTTGCTATTGTTGTGGCAACTCTCAGCTCTACTAACAGTCTGAGTATTTTTGCCACACAGAATGTAACGGCAAACGGTTTGCAGACCTTTACCTTTACAACACCTTCCAGTATTCCGATGAACGTAGTGATGATCCAGCTGCGGCAGGCGGGAATCTACTATATTGACAATTTCGCGATCAAGAAAGTTTCCCCTTCTTACGTACTGGAGATAGGAGATTTTGAATCCGGTGCGCAGGTAGCCAATACTGTGATGGATTATTATGATGAATGGTACAATCGCCCCAATCATCTTATTGCAGTGAGCCAGAACAATTCGATGGATCGTGTAAGGATCACTAACGGAGATCCGTTCGACTGCCTGCGAAGATACGTTTCGGTCACTCCAAACCAGCAATATACCTTCCGTGGAAAGATCGTAGGAGCACAGGGCGGGAACGTCCGGGTGATGCGGATGGCCAGCGGCTCATCGTCCATGACGCTGGTAACCTATCAGATGATCACCACCAATGACGGATACGTACAGTTCAATTTCACACCGACTCAAAACCAGGTGCTGATTACGGTAAACGCACCGGGAACGTATTACCTGGAAGATGTGGCAGTGTACAAAACGGCGAACCAGACGAAATACACTCCGACAACACATGAAAAAGTACTGCCGACATTTACAAACGCAACAAATATGAGCCAGTATGGAGCAACCGTACAAAGCTCTCCTTCTGCTTCCAGCTGGGGCAGTTCAGGAGGCTACTCAGCCCAGCAGATAAACAAAGGTGATTACATTCAATTTGAGATCGGAAGTGATGCGCTGACGAATTATTACCGTCCGGCGGTAGGGATTTCTTATACACCTTCCGGAAAAGACATGGGAATGGATTATAACTGGTACTTTTCAGGCTCTTCGGGAGAATATCAGATCTATACGGCTGGAGGCAGCAGAACCCGGTACATAACGCCATACACCCTCCAGAACGGGAACAGGTACAAGATCTGGCGTAATAACGGAAACGTAGAGTTCTACATTAATGATGTGCTGAACCGTTCGTTTCAGGATATGTATCCCGACAGGCCAATGTACCTGGAAATTGCATTTGGTGAATCGAACAAGAAAGTGGAAAATTTGTATATTTACAAGGAGGTTGTAAAAACAAGCAATGTGGTAGAGACAACACATCTGGTAGCGAAGGGAGATTATCGTTATGCTTTCCAAGGGCAGGAACGTGATGATGAGATTAAGGGACGTGGAAAGTCTTATAATTTCGAATACCGAATGCACGATTCGAGATTAGGCAGGCTTTTTGCAATAGACCCACTTTATGCGAAGTATCCGTGGAACTCACCATATGCATTCTCTGAAAACAGAGTAATTGATGCATACGAACTTGAAGGTGCGGAATCTTTGATTGATAAAGAAGGAAAGATTGATACTAAATATTATGAAGCTGTAGGTAATCTTGATGTCTTGTATGGCCAGCAAATTGTCGTTTATAAAAAAATTGGTCTCCCAATTTATGTAATAAGAACAGAAGACATGCAAAGGTTGAGAGAGGCTGGTTATGGAGTTGAGCAAGGAGGAAGAGATGCCTCAGGAACACAGTTTAATCCAGAAAGAAAAGCAGGTGTATTTGCTACCGTTTTTGTTGGAGGAGCACCAAGTACTTCAAGAGAAAACTTCAATTATGGTACTTTTAATTCTGCCAAAATATCAAGAAATCTTAAAATAATAAAGAATATTGAAGATAGTGGAGAGATTTCTTTTAGTGGTGACGATTTGAGAGGAATTACTGGTCGTGTTTTCCCTAAAGGTATTGTTGTTAAACCAACGGGTAGTAGAGGTGTTTATCCCCGTAACACTTCGGGTTTAGTATCTGAAAACTTTGAAGCCCCATCGTCATTAGGCGAAGTTGCCGCAATGGTAAGAGTAGAATATTCTATATGGCAAAGCAACGATGCGAGGCGAGCTGCTTCCCATGCTGGAATGGAAGTAACAATTACAAATTCCAAAGGAGATATTTTAGCGCACGGCTACGGAGGAGAACAATTAAATTTCAATCTTAAATCCAACGAAAAATTTAATGTTTCGGTGAAATTTTCAGGAGGAGCGGATATAGATGGAGGAGGAGCGGACATAGATGTGAATATGCAGTATTCTAAGACTCAATAAAAATTTAAAAAATATGAACAAGCTTATTTTATTAATTGGATTACTCTCACTTGGCATTATTGTAAGTTTCCAAAATGCGTCAAATAGTAGTAGTTACCAAATAAATAACTTTTCCTCTAATCAGGATGATTCTATTATTTTATGGAATAAAACCAGAAAACTGATATGGGATGATTTTAAAGGGAAACCTCCCCATCATACTGCAACATCTTCTTATGATGCCATTTCTGCAATGACATTTTCTTCCATAACTATGAGATCAAAAGTTTTTAAAGATTCTATTATTTTTCAAATAAATAATGAGTTCAAATTGTATAAATCATGGAAAATTGACACATCCGAATTATTATTAGAGCATGAACAAGTTCATTTTGATATTCGGGAAATTTGTGCGAGAAGTATAAGAAGAGATATTTCAAAATATGTTTCTAAAAGCCAAAATTCAACAAAAGAATTTGTGGATGATACTTATAATAGGCAGATTAAATTGAATAATATTATGGATGATGAATATGATAAACAAACAGAACTTGGAACAAACATTACTAAACAGAAAGAATGGACAGCTAAAATAGCAAAGATGTTAAATGATTTAGAAGCGTATAGTTCTTCTAAAGTGGTTATAAAACGTGTGGGGTGGTAATGTTGGGTCGCGGGGCAACATCTAAGATTTTCTCAGAAAAGGGCTTCGAAAATTCGTAACTATTTTTCAAAATAGGAAACTTAAAAACCAAGTGTCTTAAGGATGCTTGGTTTCTTGCTATATGTAGCTAAATTTGAAAAGATGAAATATGACAAAGTAAAAGAAGGGATTCATTCGTTGGGTTATAAATATATCTATGCTGATACAAATATTGTAAGTGATATATGTAAAGAGAATGGTCTTATTTCAAATTTTATGAAGCATTTCCCAATAAATGAAAATAACTTGTTTTGCTTTAGCACCTACACTTTATATGAGATTAGTCGTAATGATACACTGATGACGAGCTTTCAGAAGTTTTATTCCATTTTCCCATGCGCAATTACAGTTTCTTATTTCCCTCTCGGACTCCGTGAGATAGATTTCATCTCAGGGGATACATCTTCTATTGACCCTATACTTTTATCCCCCCAGGGAATAAAAGTGGACGGAAAATCTTTAAATCCAAACTCATTAGAATTACTACTGGGCCAATCGAACGTTAAAGAAGCAATGGAGAATATTCAAAAATATACAAATTTATTCTATTCCGAATATTCAAATTTATTAGAAAAAGAGGAGTTCAAACAATTGAAAGATAAGCAATTTAGCAGAAATGAATTTATTCAGGCATTCAAAAAGTACGAGTTAAAAACTCGGTTTTTCTCAGGTAAATCCATTGATGTCGACAAAAATAAATTGAAAATGATGAAATCATTAGAAGTATTGGCTCAAGGTATATACTATAAATTTTATTCTGATTTAAGACGTAAAGTTTCTAAGTCAGATATTATAGATATTCTTATCATGACAACTGCTCCTTACGTCCATACTTTTATTTCGGAAAACAACAATGTTGACATTTATCGGAAAATAATCAAGATGAATCAATGTGGTATTTCAAACAACTGCATAACAATATCAGATTTAAAGAAATAGCCAACCAAAGCTGCTATTTATTTTGTAATGTATGTTAAAACTGCTCCGACAATCGCTCCAATTACTGCTGTAGCAAGCGCGAGTAATAATTTATCTTTATTTTTTGTGTAAAAATTCAATTCATGCTTTCTTTCTAATTCAATTTTTGTGTTTGAATCTGGATTGAACTCTGATATTATGTAAATAAATACCCAAAATAAAACTATTGAAGAACCTACAAGAATGTAACTGGAAGGTTTATGTAGAATTAAAGAGTTAATGATATGCAATACGAGAAATACAACTATATTGGAAACAATCTGAAATTTCGCAGTTCTTGAATTCAGCCATGAATATATTGGTTTGCGTTTTTTTGAGTTAACAAATCGGTCTATTTCGTAAGCTGGTTTCAATAATCGTTCACTATGAGGAACATAAATTGTTGTACTATAGGCTGTAATTCTTATTGTAATATATTCTACAAAAGAATCAGTGACTTTTCCATCAATTTTTATACTATTTGGATTTTTCCCTTTTACTGATTTAAGCTCTTCTATAGATTCGTAAATATTTTCATTATCTGAAATTTCAATTTTAATTCCTTCGGTTTCTAATATTGAAATTATTTTTTCAATATCTTCTAAATACAGTTTACTTGAGGTAATTTTAGAATTGAAATATTTTTCCTTTTTCTGAATCATATATTTGCCTTTATTATATATTTTTCACTTTACAAGGATTTCTAAATTTTTAAGGACTCTTTGAACACGGCTATCACTTCTCATTTCAGAATAACTTCCTTTAAATTCTAATATAAAATCGAGTAACTCTATAGTCGAAGCGTTAGTTATTTTTGGCTTAATAAAATTAAGTAATTCTACATATTTCTGTTTACAAAGCTTAATTTGTAGAGAACTGCTAATTTGGTCTGTCGTGAATGATAATAATGCTATAGTTGCTTGATGACTATCAAAATGTTCAATTAATTCTAAATAAATAGGTTCAGCATCCCATGCAATCCCATTTCCATTACTCATAAATACTTCAACTAAAGTAAGTACATAATGTTTGTTTATACCTTTAGGGATTTTAGGTGGAATACCAACTATTCTTCTTAATTCACGAGCAAATGGCGGTTCGTTATAAAAGTTGTTGCTTCCACGATGGGCATTTAATAAATTTCGGATAGAATTCTGAATTTCAAGAATTCTTAAATCATCAGGAATATATTTTTGTCCCTCTACAATTTCCAAAAATTGACGAGCTAATTTTTTTTGCTCGGTTTCATGGTTTGCAGAAAAATAACCATACTTAATTCCAAAAGTATTTCTTGTATCTTCATCAATAGCTTTCCATAAAAGAGGAAGAAGCCATTTTATATTCTGCCTTGTCTGGTTATCGGTATCCTCTCTTGTGTAAATTCCAAAAAAGGCCATTGCAAGACTGTTAGACTGTTCTTCAGATAGTTCAGTTAAGAATACTCCAATTTCATCAGCATTGTCTGCATTAATTGGCTCTTTTCGGATATTGGCAAGTAGTTTTTTAATTTGAATTGCACCACTTGGTATTGGTAAAGAAATAACTTCCTTAATACAAGTTTCTAACCAAGAAATTAACTGTAATCCAGTAATATCAGTTTGATTTGGATGAGCAGCACTTGCCCAATTTCTCATATAGTTTATGAATGTTAAGTGCTTGAAACCAACATCTGAAATTAATTCTATCTCATTAGCCCCATTGATTAATTCACTATCTTGTAATTTAACTAAATCATCCTCCGTTTTAAAATTTTTTCTTCTGTCACCTCCAACTGTATTATCATAGAAATATTCAAGGTCGAATTGAGATACTCTTTTGCGTAATTGTATTATTGTTTCATCCCACAGATAATTCAATGAAGCATCGAAAAGACCTGATGCACTGGCAGCTAAAAATTTGGATAAATAAATTGATTTTTGAGAAAGTTGTGGGTCTATTTGTTTTATTACATAATCTATATTTGAAAAAACTCTTAAACGTTCATCAATGCTATTAAATATCCCATTTGATGGGAGGTTGTGAGATTCTAAAAAGTTAATTAACCCACTTTCAAAGTTTGAAATTTGAGTTGGATAGTTGTTTTCTGATTTGTTTATTTCTGTGCTCATAGTTTTAGGTTAAAATTGTGGTTAACTTTTTTACAGTTGGAATAAAGATATAGATTATTTTTGAACCATATTGAAAATAACCTATGTTTGAATTGAACTTTTGTCACTATCCAAACAAATACCTTATCTCCGTTAATAAACCATTGAGTTCCGTTAATTTCTTTTCCATTTTCTCCCGCAATGCTTCCATTCTTTCCTCTTATCCTTGTTTCATGGAAAATGAACTATCAGAACACACATTCAAACTCAATGACCAAGAAGCACTTGATCGGTTAAAGGAGCTTTTTGAATTTACCACCCCAAACAGCTTGAGAAAATCAATGCACGTGACTTTTTTTGCTTATCTGGAAGAGCAAACAGGCGATAATGGAATGGATATGAACTTCAAGGAAGTAATCCAGGATTATTTCTTTTTATTTGATTTTCTGGATAAAATGGAAACAGAATAATGAGTCAAATCGACAAGTTTAATTTTTTATTTGTTAAGTGAACAACAGCAGGAATTAGCTCCATAGCCTCGTTTTCTGAAACTTTTCTTGCAAAAGGACAAAGATTATTGTTGAATAATAAATCTTTACCCTATGGGCGGATATGGAGTAAATATGGCGCTTCTTACTTGTAAAATGATACCTGTTTAAACCGCTTATTTAAAAACTCAAAATTCGCTCGCTTTTTAAGCCCATAGAATTAAGTGCCACCCACCCATCGTCCAAGGCCGTTCACATTTTATTTTTCAATTTTTTAGAATTTATCTCAACCACTCAACAGGGTAAAAGAGCTTTCCCAAAAAAGATGTTGTACCTTCAATTTTTCACCCTGAAAAAATTTTTTCCACCAAAAAAATGGCTAAATATTGGATGTAAATAATTGTTAGTCAATTCATTTAATACTAACATTGCCAAAAACAGCCTTTTTTTGATGGAAAGCCCTATGTCCTGTGAAAGTTAAAACTCAAATAAAGCTGATCAAAACCAACGAAAACTCAAAAATTTAGGCGAAATCATGAAATGCTGTGATTTTTGAAAATCAATTTGTTAAATCAAAAAATAGTAGGATGAAGTTAATTTGGAATTTTTTTCTGTTTATATTGAAGATACTTAATTGGTGGTTCTTTAAAATACCAGGCAGATTTTCTTTTTTTGCATTGGTGGGGTACAATCTGCTGATTTATTTCTGCTTTGGAAGATGGAGCATTGAGGCGGTTGAAGAGAGTCTTGGAAGTGATTCATTTAAATATTTTTTATTTCTTTTATTTATAGCGTTCCCAATGTTCTGGTCTTTTATTTGCTGTTGGTCAGGAGCCAAAATGACTTCTTCTCAATTCAGCAAAAATAATACCTCTGTACTTGACAGAGCCATTGATTACCGCAATGGCCAAATTGGAGTCCAAACACCTAAACAAGCTTTTGAGACCATGAAGAAAACTGCGGTTCTTGACCAAATGAAGGCTAATGAAGGAAGTAAAGCTTTTGACAAGGCAATGCAAGGTTTTAATGCTCAGTATGGTAATAAACCACCACAAGCCATTTTCGAGAAATTGACAGGAAAAGATGGAAGCCTGTGATTTTTGAAAAAAGATTTGTTATAAAATCATGGAAAGTTACCCGTTTTACATAAAGTTCATTCGATTGATACAATTTCAATTCAAACTTATCGCCAGAATTCGCTCCGTTCTGAATGCCTCAAAAGAAGAAGTGTGCGACAAAAACAAAATACTGGCAATTAAAATGATGCTTACAGCACTCGATGATGAATTATTGGAAGTAGAGACAACTGTTTTGCAGGAAGAATTCAATTTCACTAAAGCAGAGGTTATGGAGTGCCAACAGAAGTTTACAGCACTTTCGGAACGCTTCACTCTTTTTTTGAATTAAAAATATGCTGGTTAAAAAAGAAAAATACATGGATGGAAAGCTTGTCTTTCACGCTTTCTTGGTGGTTGGTAAACCTAACTCTATTGTAACAACATTGCCTTTTGAGCTATTGAAAAAGCGTTTTCAACGTGAACTTTTTCACCTTGAAAACGCGCTGATTATTGGTCAAAAAATGGCGAATAGAATGCTTGAGGAATTCTCTGAATTGATTCTGCAGAATGAGGTTGTACAGGCTTATTTTTTCCCGAATTATATTCTTCAAGGAGTAAATATCAAAACCGCAGAACAAGTAATTCACTTGCAGGATAACTTTGAGTTGACGGCTGAAATGTGCTTTTCGGAAAGGTTAAATTCAATAGAGTTCTTTCATATCCAGCAACGCTTTTTGATGGCTCAAAAGTACATTACGAGAACCGCAAACAAATTGAATCTTGATACTTTCACAGCAAAGTATTTAACCACGGACACTTCAAAGTTTTGCTTTCGTTCCTACCTGAATGAATATAAATTTCTACTGGAATTTGAGGACGAAGGGGTTGAATGTGCATTTGTTTTGAATGCAAATTATCAGCTAAAAATGTTTATTTCCATTTGAACAAATCACACATAATTAGTTCCTGTATTTTGGGTTTGTCGTTGCTGATGCTTGAATATATAGGCTTTGAAGTTTGCCATTGATTTCCACCCATTTTGTTCAATAAAACTTTTCATGTATAGAATGTATTCGTCCTTGTCCTTTGATATTGAATTCCAATACTCTCTTGCTGCTTCTTTGGCATCAAGCAATGAAGTCTGTCTGTAAATAGAGAGGTCTTCGTTATTTGCTATTGACTTATTAATAAACCATTCATTAACTGGTTTTATCGCTTCAAGAAATGAATCAATTGAAGTGTGGTGTGAGTGTTTGCTCCTGTCAGATAGCATTGAATCAATGTATTTTTCAATTCCTTTGATGGGAGTTCCTTTTTGGTTCTTGAAGTCTTTGTTGTGTAACTCAAGAAATATTTCTCTTCCAACTTCTCTTGAATAACCTTGCTTTTCCACGTATGCAAGAATCTTTTCTTCACAGGGTCTTTCTCCATAAGAAAAAAAGAATTCTTTCAATTGAAGTGGAGTGTTGATGTTAGTGTTTCTTTCTTCAATTTTAATGCTTTCAGTTAGTTCTTGAGATTGAGTGCTAACACTTACACTATCACTTATTTTTATTTCCTTATTTTTTTCTTGGTTCATTTTATCTGATTCAATATTATCTGTATTAATATTATTAGCGTGCGGTTCCCAATCATTGGTTTCCAACGTTTGGTTTTCAATGCTTGGTTTCCAATCTTTGGAAATTAGATGTAGGCTTTTCCCTTCATTGGTGAAACTTTCAAAGATTGTGTAGTGATAAATTTTTCCTTTGGATGTCATTTCAACTTGTTCAGTCAGGTATCCACATTCAATCAGATTTTTCTTTGCACTTGTTGTTTTACCTGAGGACCAACCAAATTTATTGCCATAGTATGTCACATTTACTTTCCAGTCTTCTGCATTGTTCAATATAGCTATTAGCAGTCTGCATCCTGAGTCTGTTAATCGTTCATCAAAGAATGTTGTTGTAGTTAATCTCACGAACTGATTTGTTTCGTGGCTGTCTCTTTTGATAATGTCTTTTTTCATCTCACCGTTTTTTCAATAAAAGCAAAACCTCGTTGCTGATTAATGGGTACGGTGAGGAACCCAAGGTGCAACGAGGCTTCAAAATATCTTTCTTTCCTCTTTTAGCTCACCGATTTATAAATAAAAATGTACATGATTGATTTGCCGAATTGGCTTAAAAGCACGGACCGAACCACATACTTAAAAATATAAGCATTTTTTAAAGTAAAATCAAGGTAAAGCGTCACTTTTTTATAAGAACATTCGCTTCAAAAACTCTTTAAACGTAAACCTGCATTTGAAGGTCTTCTTGTTTGACTCAATAAAAATGTCGAAATGAGTGTCATAAAGCAGGTCCATAAACTCTTGTACGTTGCATGGCTCAGTTGGCTTGAATTTGGAATAAACCTCTTTGAGAAGTCTATAATTCGTTTTCTTGGTTAGGCTGACCATACTCTTATTCAAGTCCAACATCCAGTTTTTCAGGAGTTTGTTATAATGAAATATAAACAAATCCTCCTCGCTCCCTCTTCCCTGATGATATACTTTGATGACTGTTAAAACTTCATCCTTGCTCCTTTTGACTGATAATTCCCCAATTTCAATTTCCCTTCCTTTGTGATTTTTGCTTATAACTTTCATGATTTTTGATATTCGTTTTCATTGACTTTTAACTCTTCAGGCAGGTAACTCATGATATGCTTGACTACATCAACCGTAATTGACAGGCCAATGAGGGATACTTTAGAAGTAGTCGAAATCCCATCAATATCCAAATATGTTGGAGGAAGTGTCATTAATTTACAGTATTCGGAAACTGTCGGTAATCGAAAAACCGAATTTGGAAAGTCAAGTGGAGAGTTGTTTTTGTTAGGTTTTCCCTTATACCCAGATTGCTCAAGCATCATTGGAAACAAGGCCAGTTTTTCTTCAACTGGACGCTCCGAGAATTCTTTGTCCTTAAAAATGACTGTACCAATTCCAAAATTGTAGTGGCGTGGTAGTGAGGACTTATACATTGTAATGTTGGAGGTCAGAATGACACGACTCTTTTCTCGGTCAACATAACCGTTTTCGATGATGTCAGACAGCTTTATGCCGAGCTGCTCTGGTTGTTGAACTCCTTGAATGTTCGTAAAATAGGCCCTTCTCCTGTGACTTGCGCTTACAAGTTGGCTGTCAATGTCTATTGAATAAGTATCAGGAAAAATCCCTCGAAGATTTGAAATTATCCGTCTTCTGTCCTCATTCCTCATGCTAGAGACATTTTCACCAAGATGATATATTTTCCGACTTGACCCACTAAGTCGGTCCATTTCCTTAAGTTCTTTCAGGATTCTCAGGGATTCAAAAAATAAACTGCTCTCAGGGCCTGACAGACCTTGCCTATTTTTCTTGATTGCGCTTAGGTCTAAACATGGAAAAGAATAAATCACCAAAATATCTGTGCCATCATCAGGAAAATCCGTTCCCCTGACATTTCTGACATTACCAATTTTTTTGAATTTCTGATCATTGGAATAGTGATGGTCAACGACTTTGATTGCATTTTTTTCAATCTCACATGAAAAGTAGTTTTTTGTATTCAGGTTTGCTCGTTGGCTGGCAATATAACTATTGCCTATGCCATCGAACAATGAAACAATGGTTAGTTGTCTGGTAGTGGCTGGTTCCATTTATCTTTTTTAGATAAATAGTTCCGAAAAACAAAAAGCCGTGGGGACTTCTGTTCAATTGAAAAAAAATCACAGAGAAATTAATTTTTCTGTGATTTTTGAAATTCTTTTTGTTATGATTTTAGCCCCCAGCGGAACTTAAACACTCAATTAGATTCCGCCATAAATATTAAAAAACAAGAATTATGAAAAAGTACGTTGCTTATTTTAGAGTTTCAACATTGGAGCAAGGGAGGTCAGGTCTTGGTCTTGAAAGCCAAAAAACAATGGTTGAAAATTTTGTTACCACCAACAGAGGAACTTTAATTGGTAGCTACACCGAAATTGAAACAGGGACCAACAAGAAAAAACGAATTGAGATTTTTAAGGCGATTGATTTCGCAAAGAAGAATGATGCAGTTTTGGTAATTGCAAAAATTGACCGCCTGGCAAGAAACGTTTATTTTGTAAGTTCATTAATGGAGGCGGGAGTTCAATTTATTGCGTGCGACCTTCCACAAGCAACCAACTTCACCATTCATTTATATGCGGCACTTGGAGAAATGGAAGCCAAATTGATTTCCGAACGAACAAAAAATGCCCTTGCAATAAAGAAAAAGCAAGGGTTTTCCCTGGGAACTCCTGAGAACCTAACCGATGAAGCTAAAATAAAAGGAGTTGAAGCAATAAAAGCCAAAGCAAAGAACAACCAGAATAATATTCAGGCAACAAAATTGATTATTGAATACCGTGGACAAGGAAAAAGCTATGACTGGATTGCAGTTAGATTAAATGAATTGGGAATTTTAACAGCAATGGGTAAATATCACAATAGCACCAGTATTCACAGGCTTTTCAAGAGGTATTTGGAACAAAAAAAAGGGTAAAATATACGAGGGTTCTGAAAAAAAGTTACGTCTGATTAAACATTTTTTAAAATTCTTCGTATAACGGAGTAGAAATGGCTGGCAGGGGTTAAAAACTAAGATCTTAGTTTTTAATTCTCAGGTTCGATTCCTGATTTCAATCTACAAACAAACACAAAAAAATTTTAAAGGTAGTTCCTTCAAGGTGAAGGAATCATCACTTTTATTTCTCCTGATATGCAGATTCTTAAAAATCTGTTACTGGCGGAGCTTTGGAGTGATTTTTTATAAACAAAAAACCTTGCTGTGTATAGGAAAACAGTAATTATTTATGGGTTTAAAAATCTCGAAAAAAAGGAAAGAAAAAGTACTTGAGTTTGTGTTATCACACAAAAATTACTTAAAAAGTATAATTACTGAAGCTGAGTCAAGAAAATCCTTACTCAAGAATAAAATTTATCTCTGTAAATGGAATTGGATAAGCAAAAGAAAGGGGTATAGACTTAATGATGATACCCATATTATGGAAGAATTGCTCCAATTGACAGATTTTAAAAATTATTTCAGTAATGACGCACCAAGGGGAGGAAAGGAAGGTGATTTTATTGGATTTAAATCTAAGAAAGCTGTTGATTTTCTATTGTCAATAAAAAATCTTCAATAAACATGGCACAGGAACCATATAATTACCACTTTGCGGAAAAATTATAAAAAATGTGGAAGCCCACATAAACAGAGAGATAGTAACTTAAAAAATAAAAATGAATATAGATTCAACATAAAGTTAGGAGCAAGAAAAAAGCCCCACGGCAATGGAGCTTTCAAGATTTTGATGTACAAAATAATTACTTACAGATAATTAAATTGCTTATGAGCAAATCTATGGATAAAATTTCTCCTGACAAGGGGGAAACGCTAAAAAGTTTATTTCAAACTTTTGTCACAGGAATAAATAATATCAAAGCTACGGCACCACGACACTTTTTAGATAGCATTGGACTAGATTTTCAAAAACTACATCTGGGGTTTAACTCAGGACAATTTCACCATCGAAAAGATAACTCTTTCAAAGCCCCATTTATTGAGCTTGGAATATTAACCAAAAGCGATGCACCTGTTCGTGATAATAGCATGACTGCATACACCGTCTTTGGAGATTATTCCATTATTTTTCCTTTAAAAGATAAAAACGGAAACATTACCAACTTTTATGCACATCGGTTCAAAATTCAAACCCCGAAAGGAGAATATTTGAATAATGAAGGTATTTATCCATGCTTCCCAAGTAAAAGAACAACCCGACTTTTTTTAACAGAAAATGTCATTGATTCAGCAACACTTATTCAGGCAGAAGTACTTGAAAACCGTGATGCAGTCATTGCTTTGAGGAATGGAGAACTGACAGATGATATAAAGAAAGCGATTGAACAGCTTGCTGAACTCACCCAAATTTTGGTGATTGGAAAAGAAGTCTGTGAAGTTCTAATTGAGCAATTAAAAAGTCTTACAACTGCTCAAATTGTTTATGCAGTTTCTCCGTTAGATTCTCTCAATGAGTTTTGGCTTAATCACGGAACTGAAGGACTATTAATGTTTCTCGAAGAAATAGAACCTTCAGCAAATTCAACTGGATTTCAAATGATTTCAGACCAAGAATTTTTCTTCAAAGGTCAGGAAGTATCCTATCATATTCGTGGTGTTATTTCTCAAAATACAACTTTATTGGAATTGGATTTTGAAATTGAAGTTGATAGAAGTGGAGATGTGTTAAGAGACAAATTTGACTTGCTCAAAGAACTTGAAACCAAGAAGAAAATATACTTCTGGACAGAAAATAATAGTTTGAACAGTAGCCAGATTATTCTTGAATTAAAAGAGATTAAAGCGGAGCTGGATAAGGTCAGACGTGAACAAGGAAAGCCAGACAAACAACGAGGATTTTCAACCAAACAAGATAAGTTGGCAAAACAGCTCCTCATGTCAAAGGACCTATTCGGTCAACTGAATGAGTTGATTGGAAAAGCTGGAATTGTCGGAGAAGAAAAAAGTAGATTGCTTCTATACCTTATTTCAAGCAGTTACAAGTTCAAATATAACCTTCATGCTGTCATACACTCAGAAGATATGACAACAGGAAGCGAGCTTGCTACCAAAATAGCTGGATTGATTCCTGAAACAGAGCAGTATTATATTGATATAACAAGTTCCAGAACATTCAGATATTATGGAAATTCAAAAATCAATAATAAACTGATTTTAATTCCTGACTATTCAGGTGTTACAAGTTCCAAAGCTATAAATGACTTAAAGTGCTTACAAGCCAAAGGTCAGATAATCAGTGACGCTCCAACAAAAGGAGATAACGGAGAAGTTGTAACAAACAGAACCGAAGTCAATGGGCACAGTTCAAGTATTGGGGCTTGTAAAAACAGTAAAAAATACTTCGAGGGGCAACCCAGAACCGTTCTGGTGTCAATGGATAACAGTTCTGAACAAATGCAACGCCTAATGGAGTATGATTGCCTTTCGATGTCTGGTCAAATTGATGAAAAGGCAGAGGAACAGGCAAAAGAGCTTCTGCAGTATATTATCAGAAATATTCATCCACTTGAAGTAATCAACCCACATGCCTCTGCTTTAATGCTCCCATTGAATGTGACGAACGCACGGATGCTGACTCTTCAACTCAACTGTTTTGTGTCTCTTGTGGCATTGTTCCGACAGCACCAACGAGGAACAGATAAGCAAGGTCGTATAGTTGTAACCAAAGAAGATATTCAGACTGGACTGGATTTATATTTGGATGCCTTGATGGTGACTATTGATGAATTAGATGCTGGAACCAGAGATTTCTTTGATAAACTAAAGGTTTTGATGATGAGTCAATCTGAGAAGGAACAAACCAAGCTTACTTCCTTGGATATTCAGAAAGCACTTGGTATTAGTAAGAGCCATACGAACCGTTTTTTGTCAATCTTGCTTGACCACGAGTATGTGCAGAAAGAAGGACACAGAAATCAGGGATTCAGCTACGTAGTTACCAACTGGGATGAATCAAATACTATAAAGCAGATGATTCTTGAAAGGTTGGCGACCCACCATGACCCAAACACCATGGGTCACCAGAATACTGATAGACACTAAGAAAAACCTTTCGTGACCCATAAAATGAAATTACAAGCTATGGAATTAAAAACAGTACATTATAAAGACCTGCATAATCGATTTGAAACTCACATCGTCAGCACCAAAGCGTTGAGCAACGGCAATCATTATGCTTCATACACCAAAGAATTTTTGTGCTTTCTTGAGCAATATGAGGTATTTAACTTGAAGAAAGTAGATGAACTTATGATAAAGATTTACTTCAATCACTTGGTAAACCGTCCAAAATTCAGAGGAAAAGGACAGATTTCAATCCGAACAGTCAATGACCATCTTTCAACACTAAGAATGTTTTCACTTCGGATGCAAGATGAACGTGTAATTGACCGAGGTCTGCCAGTTCCAAAGAATATTAAAATTGAAAGAGAACAGGAAAATGAATTTTCCTTGATTCGTCAAGTTCTTACAGTTGATGAACTGAAAGATGTTTACCATCAATGCCAGAATGAAACTGAGAGAGCATTGATTGCCCTGGCTTATGGTTCTGGATTGAGACGAGGAAGTCTGGTTAATCTGACCGAATCCAATATTGACTTTCAGAAAGGCGTTGTAACAGTTATAAAAGCAAAGGGGAACAAAACATATACAGTTCCGATTAGCGACTATTTCCTCAACGTTCTCCGAGATTACAGCATGTACCGATTGCAATTGCTATCCAAGCTAAACTTGCGGGAAAAGACTTATTTCATTGACGAAAGAGGTGAGCCACTTTCAGGAGATAATTTGAATGAACTTTTGAAAAGCATTGTCAAAAGAACAGAAAATGAAAGCATTATTGAAAAGAAGATAACACTTCATTGTCTTCGCCACACCTGTGCTGTGCTTTTAATGGATGCAGGAGAAAGCTTTGAATATGTCAAGAACTTTCTGGGGCATTCTTTCGCAGATACCTCTCTAATATATGCAAAAAGAAGAAAATACAAAAATCAATACGCAATATGAAACAAGCTACATTATTGAACTTTGTAGAAAAAGAACTGGCTTTCAAATATACAGCCGAAACAGTTATTAGCTATATGTATACAATCAGGCGGTTTCTTTCACAGTTTCCAAAAGCAGAACGATTAAAGCTAACGGATATTGAAGGCTACTTTGCTGACCTTAAAATACAAGGAAAAAGCAGTGAATATCGCAAAGCTATTCTTGCTGGAATCAAGGCATTCTACGACTGCTATCTTGAGCTTGGAATGGTCAAGGAGCATCCCTGCAGAACGTATAGAATCAGTGAGAAAAAACCGAAAGGAAAAGACTTTAGTGCTTTTCTAAATTTAGAAGAGATGGAAACATTGTTCAATTTAAAAGAAGAACGATACAGATACGTTGGTAATCGAAACAAAGCAATGATTGGACTATTGATATATCAAGGAATGACAAGTAAAGAACTGATAAACTTATCCGTTAATAATATTGACCTTGATGCTGGAATAGTCAATATAAAAGGACAAGGAAAAAACACAGATAGAACACTTGAATTGAAGCCAAGTCAAATAACTGTGTTGATGCGATATATTGAAGATGACCGAAAGCATCTTTTGAAAAACAGTACAACAAATAAATTATTCCTTGGAATGCGTGGAACTCCAATGACTGTAAACGCACTACACGAATTTATCAGCAGATTAGGCGGAACATTTGGGAACAAAGAGGTTTCTCCGAAGAATATTCGTAGAAGTGTCATTAGCAATTGGCTCAATGTGAGAAATATCTCTTTGGAACACGTGCAAATTATGGCTGGTCATCGTTATCCGTCAACGACAGAACAGTACATTAATCCTAATACTCAAGAACAGCGAGAAGCGGTGTCGAAGTTGCATAAAAGTATATTTGGGTAAGTAATTATTTGTGATAAATTTGTAAGTGATGAATAAAGATGTTTTACAAGATTTAATAACTCAAGGAGAAGGGTTTCATTTGGAATTCAAAGAATCTGTTAATTCAGATTTGGCGAAAGAATTTGTAGCTTTTGCAAATGCAAAAGGAGGAATTGTTTTAATCGGAGTTGAAGATAATGGAAACATTAAGAACAAAGTTTTAAATAATTCAGACAAGTCTAAAATTCAAACGGTTGCAAGAGACTGTGACCCGTCAATAGATATTGAAATCGAAACCGTTGATGATGAACTAAATGTAGTGGCTATTCACATTAAGGAAGGATTGAATAAACCTTACAGATGTACAGGAGGCTTTTACATGAGAGAAGGAACCAGTTCCAATAAAAGAACTACCCAGGAAATCTATGAAATGTTTAAAGATGCTGAGAGGTTCTCTTTTGATGATGCATTATGTTTAAAAGCTGACTTCGATACCTATTTTGAACCAGCTACATTAAGACGATTTTTTATAGAAGCGAAAAAGGAACAGATACTTTCCGATATTGATACATTACATAATCTTGGAGTCCTTGAATTTGTTGATGGAAAACCAATATTTAACAATGCTGGTGTATTGTTCTTTACCAAGGAACCACAGCGATTTATTCGGCAGTCTCTGATTCAATGTGTGAGGTATAAAGGTACAATCAAGCTGGACATTGAAGACCAAAAGGATATGTCTTCCGATGTGATTACCAATGTTGATGAAATCTTTGCTTTCTTGAGACGTTCTCTTGATGTTGCTTTCAAATTTGAATCAGGTAAGCTTACCCGAACAGAAGTATGGGAAATTCCTCATTCAGCACTCAAAGAGGCTATTATTAATGCAATTGCTCACAGAGACTATATTAACAAAGGAACTCATATTCAAGTCGAAGTCTTTGATGACAGGGTTTCTATTACCAATTTTGGAGGTCTGGCAAAAGGATTGTCAAGAGATGAACTTGGAAAGCGAAGCGCACACCGAAATCCGAATATTGTGGACTTGTTTCATCGTTCAAACTTTATTGAGAAACTTGGAACTGGATTATTGAGAATAGATAGTGAACTTGAAAAGGCAGGATTGCCTAAAGCAGAATTTGAAATCAATGACCATTGGTTTTCAATTATTTTTAAACGGAAATATAAAATAGTTGATGAAGAACAACAGAATAGTTTTGATGGTCTGAATTTAAGTGAACAAGGCGAAAATATTCTTTCTTATTGTAGTGAAACACCAAGAAGCAGAACAGAAATATTTGATTTTTTACAAATGAGTAATGAAACAAGAAATTTCAATAGACACGTATTACCTTTGCTTAATAGTAAGCTAATTATAATGACTTTACCTGCTAAACCAAGAAGCATGAATCAAAGATATATTACAACCGATTTAGGAAGAAAACTTCTGAAAAATCACTAAGCTGTCATTAAGTAGTCACTAAGCTGTCATTAAGCTGTCATTAAGCTGTCACTAAGTAGTCACTAAGTTGAAGCTCTCAGGAAACTGGGAGCTTTTCTTTTGCTCGTTTTTTCGTGACCCAAAACCTTTGATTTTTAACAAGAAAAACATAGATTTACATTCAAACAAATGTGCTAAAAATCTTTGATTAATCTTCACTGCAATACAAGCAATTCTGATTACTCCTCTTTTTTTGAAGGGTCTTATCGTTATGCCTTCCAAGGGCAAGAGAGAGATGATGAGATAAAGGGACGTGGAAACTCTTATAATTATACGTATCGTATGCACGATTCGAGACTGGGTAGGTTTTTTGCGGTGGATCCATTGGTTTGGAAATTTCCATTCTATTCATCATATCAGTTTAGTTCAAATTCTCCAATTTTTGTAATAGAATTAGAAGGATTAGAAAGTTCATATATAATTAATTATTCAGAAAAACATAGTATTACTCTAACAAAAAATGAAAAAAACCAACTTGTGGTAGATATGAACGAAGTTCGCCGATTACCTGATGAGTATCAAGCTTATATTCAATTTTTATCTACTTCATCTCCTCATGATGCTAATCCATCTCCTGGAAGTACAGTTAAGGCCACTTGTGATGAGTGTGAAAGTAATATAACAGGTGTGCGTCATGGTGTTTTCGTAACGATTCCGAAAGGAGCAACTGTTATGACTGATGAAGACATTCAGGCAATGAATCAGAAAAAAAATTCTGAAACAAGCAATATTCATATTGATAAGACTCCGACTCAATCGTTAACTGGTAGTACTTCACCTATTATCCCTTCGACTCCTAAAAAAGAGACTGTTAGTCATAAAAAATTGAATACAACCGATTTGAACAACATCAATAAAAAGTTCTCAGGAGCTTCAATATTTTCGGCAAAAATGCTTAATAACGGAAGACATGATTGGGAAGTAACCACAGACAAAGGAATGATGGGGTCTATAGGAAATATCATGAAAGCTTATAGCAATTATGATTTATCAAACGTAAAAGTTGATGTTCAATTAACCATAGGAAGGGCAAATAAAAATGAAAATTACTCTTCTCAAAAAGGACTTATATTAAGCAATGGGATTAGAAATCAATTAAAAAAGGCAGGGTTCAAAGAAGAGAATATCCATATAAGCACCTCAGAAATAGGAAGTCAACATGGTCCAGGAGCAACATTTAAAATACAGAATAAATGAAATATATTTTGATTGTTTTATTAATCTTTACTATTACAATTTCACTTAAATGGAATACTAAAAGTATCAATAATATTAGTGATTGTAATGATAAAAATATAGTAGAAGTTAGCGACGATGGGCATTTAATTATACCATGGGATAAGCGAAATTCAATTACATGGGATTGTTATAAAGGAACAATACCTGATTCTTTGAAGCAACACAGCGCCGTCACTGTTGTTTCAATCATACCGAGAGAATTGAAAATTTATAATGACTCAATAGTAATGAATGTGTTCTGTTTTTTCTATTCAGATTTATCTGGAAAAGATGAAACAAGTATTTCTGAAAACCTGTTCGCTCATGAAATGAAGCATTTTGATTTAGCAGAAGTTTGTACACGGAAATTAAGAAAGGAATTAACAGAATACATTTCTAAAAACGCAAACGATACTCAATATTTTTTTAATGAAATTATAAAGAAACATCACAAAATCCTTATTGAAGATGCGAATAAATATGATAACGAAACGGATTATAGCAAAAATATAACAGGTCAAAAAAAATGGGATAAGAAAATAGATTCTTTGCTGAATACTTATAAGAATTATAGCAATCCGCATATTGTTATCAAAAAGAAATGGTAATGTCGCCGGGCAACCTCTAAGATTTTCTCAGAAAAGGGCTTCGAAAATTCGTAACTATTTGAATATAAAAGTACTTTAATCCCAGGTATCAGAACAGATGCCTGGGATTTCTATTTTACAGAAGTTAATCTGCAATCCAACTATTTCATTCGTACGTTTTGATTGGTTTGCTTCGTTCTTTCCGGTTTTGTCAGCTGCATTTCTGATTGCAGTTAACATTTCGGTTAAATTCTCTTCGTTTTCCTGCTGCTTCCACATAGATATTCCTGTGTGATATTCCCACTTCAGCACCGTTTAGTACTTCTGCAGGCGTATAAATTCCGAGCGCATAATGCGGTTTGAGAAAATGGTATTCATACATCATTTCTGTGAATTTAACATGAAATTCCTTTGTGTTATGGAGGGGCTGGAGATAGAGATAACGGTATTTGGCAGTATGATAAAATGCCTCTGCCATAGAATTTGACTGCTCAATATCTTTGAGGGCGATAGTGTGACGGATGTTTTGTGTCTTGGATAAACGCTTTTATGGTCAGGTTATCATTTTCCGGTCCTCCGTCTGTGATCAATTGCAAGCTCTCAAATGGTTGTTCTCCAAAGGCGTTTTGAATGGCTTCTTTGATGGTTTTCAACCGGATTTTGGCAGAAACAACCGTGTCAATGTGCCACGAATGGACAAACCGTGAATAGTTATCCATTACCGTATAAACGTAGTGCTTTACTCCGTCAAGCGTCTTGAAAACCGTGATATCCGCATGCCAGATCTGGTTGACAGCCGTTGCACGAATAGGATTTTTGGAAGGCTTTTTTCCTTTTTTTGCGAGTAAACGAATTTTCAACAACTTGTTGTAATGATACCATGCCTGTTTGGAAAGTGTTGTGTCTCCTTGCTTAAAAGCAATTGCCCATAAGGAATGAATTCCCCAGTGCCGGTATTCAGGTTTTATGAGCCATTCTTTGATGGTGTTTACTTCCGGGATTTTTGCCTGATTGGGATGTCGTTTTGTACATAACAACAAAGCGGAATGATCACATTTGAATTTTACCTGCATGCGCCAGTGGTAAAGCGTTTTCAATTTTATTCCAAGGAAATCTGCTGCTTTCTGATAAGAAATAGAGCCGGAATAGTTATCCAGTAAATTAATGAATGCTTCTTTTTTAGCTTTCAGTGTTTTTTGAATGGCCTTCTTTTCCAAAAGCCTGACAACTGAAACAGCGAAATTGCAGTAAGCGGAAAATAGTTTTAGGGGAATCCGGTTGATGCTGTGATGTGCATTTTGAATGTCAGATAATCTTTGTTGAATGGATGCAGAAATAGCGGAACCGATGTAACTTTCCGGGTTTGTATTGTTTTTCCAGTAATGGGAAGTAGAATGTGGGATTTGTTGCCGGATGGAAATATCAATCAATTGATTTTGCAATCCTAGTGCATAGCAGATTTTGAGTGCGGTGTGATAGCTGTTCATAGAAGCAGATGAACGGAGAAAATTACTTTTTTGCTAAGGCTTTATCTACATTCAAATTTGAATATCCTTTTTCTTTAAGAAATGCTACAAAGTGCTTTAATTTGTTTTTAACAACCTTGCTGTCATAATCATAAAGACGCTGATAACGTTCCTGTGCAAAGAACTTGCTATTCGTCTGGGCAACAGAAATATCTTTGAAGTGGATGCATTCCGTATATTCATACAAATATTCTACCCATGCATCAGCAATAAGGAAATAATCCTGTGCTGTTCTTCGGGAAAATTTATCAAGCTGAATGTTATAAAATTCCTTCGCAAGAGATTTGAAAATTTCCAGAAATTGTTCTTTGCAATCCCAATATTCCTGTTCTGTCATATTTTAATAGTAAGCGAGCTAAAGATATAAAATGTTATAGGAATGAAAACCCGAAGCCGGATTTCCTGCCCCGGTGAAGGGCGATAGCTTGTGAGGGTTAGTGCTTATATTGTTTTGCCGCTTCGGGCGAGTAGCTTTACCAGCCCGAAGCCTGCAAACAAAAGCACTGACAGAGCAACTAAAGCCCGGAAACGGAAAAGGCAGCCTTATAACTGGTCCAATTCGACCTTGTCCACTGAATACCGAAGCAGCAGCAACTGGCTGAAGATAAACAGTGCCAATGCTGGTGCAGGAGCGAATAAATATCTGATCCTGGAGCCATCAACGCAATATCAGCTCACATTTACGGCCGATAAAGCTTCGGTATCTTATTTTGCTATTGTTGTGGCAACTCTCAGCTCTACTAACAGTCTGAGTATTTTTGCCACACAGAATGTAACGGCAAACGGTTTGCAGACCTTTACCTTTACAACACCTTCCAGTATTCCGATGAACGTAGTGATGATCCAGCTGCGGCAGGCGGGAATCTACTATATTGACAATTTCGCGATCAAGAAAGTTTCCCCTTCTTACGTACTGGAGATAGGAGATTTTGAATCCGGTGCGCAGGTAGCCAATACTGTGATGGATTATTATGATGAATGGTACAATCGCCCCAATCATCTTATTGCAGTGAGCCAGAACAATTCGATGGATCGTGTAAGGATCACTAACGGAGATCCGTTCGACTGCCTGCGAAGATACGTTTCGGTCACTCCAAACCAGCAATATACCTTCCGTGGAAAGATCGTAGGAGCACAGGGCGGGAACGTCCGGGTGATGCGGATGGCCAGCGGCTCATCGTCCATGACGCTGGTAACCTATCAGATGATCACCACCAATGACGGATACGTACAGTTCAATTTCACACCGACTCAAAACCAGGTGCTGATTACGGTAAACGCACCGGGAACGTATTACCTGGAAGATGTGGCAGTGTACAAAACGGCGAACCAGACGAAATACACTCCGACAACACATGAAAAAGTACTGCCGACATTTACAAACGCAACAAATATGAGCCAGTATGGAGCAACCGTACAAAGCTCTCCTTCTGCTTCCAGCTGGGGCAGTTCAGGAGGCTACTCAGCCCAGCAGATAAACAAAGGTGATTACATTCAATTTGAGATCGGAAGTGATGCGCTGACGAATTATTACCGTCCGGCGGTAGGGATTTCTTATACACCTTCCGGAAAAGACATGGGAATGGATTATAACTGGTACTTTTCAGGCTCTTCGGGAGAATATCAGATCTATACGGCTGGAGGCAGCAGAACCCGGTACATAACGCCATACACCCTCCAGAACGGGAACAGGTACAAGATCTGGCGTAATAACGGAAACGTAGAGTTCTACATTAATGATGTGCTGAACCGTTCGTTTCAGGATATGTATCCCGACAGGCCAATGTACCTGGAAATTGCATTTGGTGAATCGAACAAGAAAGTGGAAAATTTGTATATTTACAAGGAAGTGGTAAAAACAAGCAATGTGGTAGAGACAACACATCTGGTAGCGAAGGGAGATTATCGTTATGGCTATCAAGGTTCTGAGCGTGACGACCAAGTAAAAGGCAGAGGAAATAGCTACACAACGGAGTTCCGCCAGTACGACCCGAGGTTAGGGCGTTGGTTGACGATTGACCCTGAGGCAGACAATATAGTTGATGAATCACCATATAATGGTATGGGAAATAATCCTATCGTTTATAATGATCCAGATGGGGACTGTCCTTGGTGTGCTTTAATTGATTATGCATGGCAAGTAGGAAGTAATTTAATTGAAGGGAAATCCGCATATGATGCTTTTATAGGAGATGTAGATTTTGTTTCTGTTGCGGTAAGCGCTATTCCTGGTGGTAAAGGTATAATGAAAGGTACTAAGTTAATTGGAGAAGGATATACGCTTATTACTAACACAACTCTAAATAAAGGAGTAGAAGTAAAATCAAAAAAAGAAATAATATTAGGTGGAACATCGAAGTATATTTCAAGTAAGGCAGTAACACAGCTTAAAAAAGTGAGTTCTGATAAAATGGTGAAAAAGGTGACATCAAAAATGCAGAAACTTTCTAAAAAAGTAAATAATCAGGAAGCTAAACTTAAGAGAAAACCTAATCATGAAGGAACTAAAAAGAAAATTGATGTTTTAGGTTCTAAGCTAGATGAAACCAGAAAGCAAGAAGTAGCAGTAAAAACACTTAATAAAGCTTTTGGTAAACTTGATGAAAAGGGATGGGAAGCTGTTCAAACGAACATAGAGAAAGGAGTAGAAACAACTTTGAAAGAAGCAAGTGAAAGTAGTAATAATGGTGATAAAAATCAGAATAATAGACCTTATCCCGTTCCTAGATTTTAGAAAATGAAAAAAAAAGTATATCCATATTTAATTGTAGGTTTATTTATCTGTTCATTTGTAGGTTACGGACTTTATAATAAAGCGCAAATTAATCATAATAAACAAAATGTATTAGCGTACGCCTTTGAAAGGAAAGGTCACCAAATGGGTAGATACGTGCCTCAATGGAAGTTTGTATACATTTATAAAGATAAACCTTATTTCGCTTTTATTTCTGGTGAACAATTTGGATATGGTAGTTGTTATGAACTGATTATTAACAAAAGCAAACCTAATAGACATAATGATTTAAATCCTCGGGAATATGAAGACACTAAAAGTGTTATTGTTTTCTTTGGATTAGATTTCAAAAAAGGAGATTACTTAAAGGTTTTTGAAAATGGTCAGGTAATTCGAGAATTTCCTATTGATAAAGATTTTGGCATAGAATTACCTTTAAGGGAGAAATATTATATCGAATTATATCGGGGGAAAAAATCTTATGCAAGATATGAATTTACTTTTTCTATTCCTTCCTTACAAAAATGCTATCCAATAGAGTTGGTATCTCCAGCAAAGAAAGTAAAGAAAATGATTTATTTCAATGAACAAGGGTTATTTTCTGTAAAAGAAAATGATTTAGATTAGGAGGCAACCGGGCAACCTCTAAGATTTTCTCAGAAAAGGGGGTAATGTCGCCAATGTGTTGATATGAATAACTAAAAATTTAAGTGCCTTATGTTTAAACGATTACTTTTTATTAAAATTAAAAAATACTAAAAAATAAGTCAAGGTATTCCTTCAGGAATACTTTTTTTGTTCTTAGAAACGTTTAAAATAAGAAAAGTTGTATGTCGTGTATTCAATGTGTTGATGATCCAGCTGCGGTTGAGTATCAAATCATCTGCTGCTTTTTTTGTCCTGCTTTTTGTATGGAGCACAGTTTAAATATTCTATTTTAACTGTGAATCGCATTATAATCTATTCGAACAGAAGTGTGTAAAATTTGTATCTTTACAAGGAGCTTATACACAAGTAATCAACATCAAAAATTTTCCAGCTGCTCCTTAAAATCAGAAGTGTACCTGAAAAAATCTTCATCCTCCAGACTGACAATTTGTGCACCCGGAAAATAATAGATCGCGATCTGGCGGAAATTATACTGATAATACGCCATTTTCATGGCTCCTTCCTGGCACAACCCTACTCCGTGGCCATAGCCGCGCCCTGTTAAGAGGACATCCGTTCCATCCGGAGAAACATTGAAAAAAGTTGACCGCAACCCAAAGTTAATCCGGATATCCCGTAAGGGAATTCCTAATACCGCACTTTGATAAAAGGCCATCCGGTCCGGTTGGTTAAAGGTGAAGATCAGCGGACCGAAAACTGTATCATTGATCGGATAATTGTATTTCTTTACCAGAAAATCAGCCCATTCCTGCTGCGGGATCCGTTTTTCCCAAACGGCCTGTTTCGTATAAATGCAAAAGGTATCCCTGAACGAATTCAGATAAGGAACATTGTTGTTCCAGACATATTGCGCTTCTGAGGTTTGTCCCCCGCAGTTCGCATGAAAATAAGCATCGATCAAATGACCGTGGTCATCTTTCATCACTAAATTCCCGGTCTCCTTTACCGCCTGCTCTATGGATGGAGTAAAACGCATCATGCTGTGATACGCCTGGCAGTGAACCCGGTCACAAAGAGAAAAGCCCTCTTCTGCATGCTTATTAAAATACTTATACAAGTACGTTCTGGATATCAACGCCTGAACCTTATAATACTCCAGCTCCTTTCCTCCTCCTCCTTCCGATTCAACCACTCCGGCTAGGTAATTACTGATATCTACAAGATTGACAATTGTTAATGATCCCTTGTCTGCAAAAATTTCAAAGTCATTCTGATACTTTCTGGTTTTGGATTTTGGTTCGGTCACCTGAACAGAGATATTATTATTCAGCTGATTTTCAACCAGACGGATCTTGCTGAACTTTCCAACAGTTTGGTAATTGTATTTCAGCTCTACCAAATTATCAGGCGTGACAGACAGCTGGGCAGACTCATTCGGAAGAATAGCGGCTACAAAGCCGGTGTCATTATAAATGCTGTAGCTTCCTTTATCGTAATCAAAAATAACCTTTTTAGCAGCATAATCACGGAAAATGCCGATACGGAGCTGTTGGCCGTAAGCCGCGCAGCAACAAACGAAGACAATCAGAAAACTCCAGATGTATTTTGTACCTTTCAATATAATTGTGCGACTATTTTTTCAGCGGCTTTTTTGCTCGCTCCACCCGTTCCCAATGATTTAATCAACTGATCGTATTTCTCTTCCAGCTGTTTTCTGCCCGGTGTTCCCTGCTCCAGCTTTTTCAATTCTTCCGTAATTTTTTCAGGATTACAATCATCCTGAATCAGCTCTTTCACCACTTCTTCATCCATGATCAGATTTACCAGGGAAATATAATTTACCTTGATCAGCGATTTCGCGATCCGGTAGGAAAGCGGATTCCCTATATAGCAAACTACTTCCGGAACACGAAACAAAGCCGTTTCAAGCGTTGCCGTTCCTGAGGTAACAATTCCTAAACTCGCATTGTCTAACAGTGAATATGTTTCTCCGAAAACAATAGAGCAATTTTCTGAAATAAATGAATTGTAATAAGATGCGTCTATCGCCGGCGCTCCGGCAATCACCACCTGGTAATCCGGAAAATTTTTTGCTGCTTCCAGCATGACAGGCAGCTTTTTGGAGATTTCCTGCTTTCTGCTGCCCGGAAGAACCGCTAAAATTCTTTTACCGGAAAGTGAATGCTTTTTTCGGAAGTCTTCCTTTGGTTGCGCTTTAAACTTCTCAATGGCATCCAGCAATGGATGTCCCACATATTCCACCGGATAATCAAATTTTTTATAAAAATCTGTTTCAAAAGGCAGGATCGTCAGCATTACATCCACACTTTCCCGGATCTTATACACTCTTTTCTGCTTCCACGCCCAGATTTGCGGCGAAATGTAATAAACTACCCTGATTCCTTTTTTCTTTGCCCATTCTGCAATGCGCAGGTTAAATCCGGGGTAATCTATCAATACCAGGATATCCGGGTTAAAGGCTTCTATGTCTTTTTTACAAAAAGAAATATTTCCCAGAATGGTTTTGAGATTCAACAACACTTCCACGAATCCCATAAACGCGAGGTCCTTGATGTGCTTTACCGGAGTTCCCAGCTCCTTGCTCATCAGATCTCCGCCCCAAAAACGATACATTGCCTGCGGTAAAAGCCGTACGAGCTCATGCGCCAGATTTGCTCCGTGCAGATCTCCCGATGCTTCGCCGGCTATAAGATATATTTTCGGTGGTTTCGCCGTCATTTACAATGCATATTTGATAATCATCACTACTATAAAATTAATGATAGTCGCATAAATCACGCCATAGCCCAGATTCCACTTTTCTTTTTTCAAAAAACGGTGAAACCAGAAAAGGTTCGGAATGGATGCCAGCGAAAGCACCTGCGCCTGAACAGCGTGATAAAACGTCAGGTTATGCCAGATCGCCGTATTTCCGCGGAAATAATATAAAATCAATGCAACGACAGGAATCGCTGCAGTAATCGTTAATATTCCTATTATCAACCCGATAGTGTGTTGTTTACTCCAAAAATTTCTTCTCATAATTTTAAAAATCCCAGTTATTAATTTCCGATATCAGGTGATAGGCCGTCATATCAAAATGAATCGGAACGACGCTCGCATAATGTTTTTTCAGCGCATACAAATCCGTATCTTCTCCCAAATCACGGTTTTCAAATTCACCTGCCAGCCAGTAATATTTACGTCCGTGCTGGTCTTTGCGTTCGTTCAATTCATCTTTCCAGTAGGCTTTTGCTGCACGGCACACTTTAATTCCTTTCAGCTTTTCAGCAGGAATGTCCGGAATATTTACATTCAGGCACAAACCTTCCGGTAATTTTGACGACAGCATTTTCTGAATGACCTGTCTCACCACCACTTTTGAGCCTTCAAAATCTGCTTTTGCTTCAAAGCTGTCCAAAGAAAACCCAACAGAGGGAATACCTTCTATGGCTCCTTCCACCGCTGCAGACATTGTGCCCGAATATAATACGCTGATACTTGTATTTGCTCCGTGATTAATTCCCGAAACAACCAGATCCGGCTTTCTTTCCTTCAGAAAGTGCCGCGCCATTTTAATGCAATCCACAGGCGTTCCGGTACACGAATAAGCCTGATAATCCGGATAAAGTCCCGATTCATCCAGGCGAATGATGTTGTTTACTGTTATGGCATGCCCCATTCCGGATTGTGGTTTGTCTGGTGCAATGATCAGTAAATCGCCAAATTCAGCAGCCACTTTAATAAGCGCTTTTATACCTTTTGAGGAAATACCATCATCATTGGTTACAACAATCAGCGGTTTTTCAGCCATTGGAAATTGGTTTTAACTTCCTGCGAAATTAGTGAAAAAAGCGGTTTTTTCTATTTAATTTTCTCTAAGTTAAACCACCGAAGCTGATTTAAGGTCGCCGATCAGAGCATTTTTCAAAACCGGATTCTTAATTATTCCTGAAAATCTTTTTGCTGCATCGGAACCTTCTTATACCGGAGAAACTTTTACTTCTCTCCATTTTTCGTAACGATTTTTCATTGCAGGAAATAATAAAATAATCAGGATCATAAGAACACTCAGAATCATCATATATTCATAATAATCCATTCCTGTTCTAATTTGAGCTTGTTTCATTACCTCCTGATAAAATGTCTTTATTCCCGCTTTATCCGGATTTGTCATCAGCCCTTTTTCAGCAAGCATATAAGCTCTGGATCTAAGCTCCTGACGTATTACCGGATTATCTGCAGTAAGATGATCACGAAATACCTGAAAATGCTTACTCTTATGACCAAGCTCAAAATAATTAATAATAGCAATAGACGACGTAAATCCTAAGAATCGAACAGCAAGGCAAATAGCCGCAGCGGAAATACTGTAAATTTCCTTTACCGTAGAGATAACAAACAAAATAGCAGGAACCATTATCAGTCCCGTTCCTATTCCGTGCGCAATCAAAGGAGTCCAGTAAAGTGTCTCATTTCCTGTGTTTTCAAAACGAAAAAACATCAGGTAGTGAAAAAGAAAAAGAAATGTAAATCCGGTAATCCAGATATATTTTACGGGAACATTTTTTAGCGTCCAGATCCCGGCCAGAGATACTCCGATAATAATTCCCGCAATATCAAAAATACTCAGATAAGACAAATGTTCAGGATCCAATCCGAAGATCGTTGAAAAATGCTGGTTGGAAAGCTGAATCGAAAACCGTTCAATATACATAATATACAGGACCAATATTCCCATCCAGAAGCGACGGCTTTTAAACACATCCAGTTTAATATACATCCTTTTCAGGTGTTTCTGTCGAAACTTAAACAGAAAAAAGAAAAGCAAAATCACCAGCAGACACAGACGAATCTGTTCATCAGAAAACCAGTAACGTTCCTGCCCGTAAACGGCCATATAGCCAATGGAGATGAAGATGCCTCCGTAAAAAATAAAGCTTGGCCAGTCAAGGGAGTAAAGCGGATAAGGACGGACATGTCTGAAATTTTTCATAAACAGGACGATCATAAATAATCCGGGAAGAAAACTAAATCCGGAAAAAGCATACAGCTGCTTAAAATTTATGTCATCCAGAAAGGAAGCAAAGACCAGATTATTAAATGGTGAGCTCACCAAAAGCAATCCAAAAAAGACAGAATAGCTGGTAACCTTGGCTCTGGAACTCTCAATACGTGAAAAAATCATTGACATAGATAAGTTTACAGCACTCGCAAACAGCATTCCCTGAATAAAACGAAGAGGAAATACCCAGTTAATATCTGTAATACAATACATCAGAATGCAGTTAAGAATCTGCAGTCCGTGAAACAGAATATAATAGGTCTTTATGGGGAAAAATAAAAAAAACCGGCGTTCCAGAATATAAAAGCCGACAAATCCTGCGTAGAACAACACGATCAAAAATTGTGCATCATTCGGCTGACAACCGTAATATCCTGCTGTCGCATTGCTGTTTATTCCCGGAAGAAAAAAGAGCATCATACTCGGCATCAGGCAGCTGAAAAGTATTAAGCGGATAAGCCACTCCGGTACCCAGCTGTGGAACGATTTGGATAATTCTATCATATTAGTTTTTTGGGATCCACACATTCACGTTCATCCCTGAACGAAGATACGTTCTGGCAGTTTTATCGTCCAGTTCAATTCTTACAGGAATGCGCTGAACAATTTTTACATAATTTCCTGTAGCATTGTCCGGAGGAAGAAGACTGAAAGCAGAACCTGTTGCCGGAGCGATAGAAATGACTTTTCCGGTAAATGTTTTATCGGGAAAGGCATCTGCAACCACTTTTACTTTATCATTGAGCTGAATATTACGTATCTGTGTTTCTTTGTAATTGGCAATAATCCATGTCGGTGTTTCGTCATTGACAATAAAGCCCAAGACTTCTCCCGGATTAATCATCTGGCCTGCTTCAATACTCCGCTTACCCATTCTTCCATTATAAGGAGCTGTAATAACAGTATAGGAAACATCCAGATTTTTTCTTCCAAGCAATGCGGACAGTCTTTTTTTCTCTGCTTCTACTACTTGCTTTTTCACTTCAATATCTTCGGACTCTGCTTTTCCTGCCAGAAGCTCTTGCTCTAATGAAGACAATTCACTTTTCATTACTTCCAGCTCAGATTGTACCATTTCCAGCTTCTGTGCAGTAGAAGACTGTTGATCATGCAGGTATTTGTAACGTTCAAATTCCAGATTCTGCTTCCATACTTTCGCTGTCTGAGCGCTTATTTTCTTCTCCAGCGCATCATTTTTACGACTCTGAATATCTTTTTGACTGTTCAGTACAGCTATATTGGCATCTTCTCTGTCAATCAACGCTTGTTGCTGCTTTTCTTCATAAAGATATTCTCTGGAATCAACCAGCAGCAGGGTATCTCCCTTTTTAACCTCCTGGTTATCATTATACCTTACTTCTACAATAAATCCACCCACCCGTGAAATAACCGGATTTATATATTCTGAAACTTGCGCATCATTGGTATATTCATAATTTATATTCTCGAACAATTTTCTTATTCCCCATCCAATTAAAATGAGTACTACAAGAAAAGCAAACCAGTTGGTAAGTTTCGTAATCTGCTGGTCGCTCAATGTCCATTTCCAGCTTCTTCTCTTCTTCATAAAGATCCTTTTAAAAATTCAATTTGGTAATAGTATTGTAATTGATTCATTTTTGCTGTTTCCAGCTCAAATATGGATTTCAGATAATTCATATTTGCATCTAACAAATCGGTAATCAGTGCTGTTGACTGAAAGTAATTATCTTTAATAATCCGCAGATTTTCTTGTGTCAGTGCTATGTTTTTTTCACAGATACCGCGTTTTACAGTTGCTTCTTCGTACTGCAGACTCGCATTCAGCAACTCGTTTTTCAAATGATCCTCTTCATTTAGATGTGCTTCTTCTTCTTTTAACTGCTCCAATTTCGCCTTTTCCATTTGCGGCTTGTTCAGATACCAGTTAGAAATTGGAATTCTTAACTTCAATCCAACGATTCCTAACGTATACCAGGAAGCATTATAGGGATATAGAAAAATCTGTGGATTGGCAAATGTGAAAGAGCCTTCCAGACTCAGCTGAGGCATAAATTGAGCTCGCTGTTTTTTTACGTCCAGCATACTCAGTTTTTCCATGAGTTCTGATTTTCTCAAAGAGAAAGCATTTTCACTGGCTGAAAGAAAGCTGTTTTCAAATGTTTCTGTTCTGGCTTGTTCCTGAACGATCATTGGGAAAATTATTTTACTGTTTTCAGAGCCAATAATCAACTGTATTTTCTGACTTAACCGTTTGATATCATTTTCAATCTCCACAAGCAAATATTCCCGTTTTGAGAGCTCTAATTCGATACGAAGAACATCACTGTGCAATACAACACCACTTTTATATAGATCAGAAATTTCTTTAAGTTGCTGTTTCTGGTCATCAATATCTTCTTTAATAACATTTCGGAAAATATATGCCCTGTAAAGCTCTAAAAAGGCAAAACAAGCTGTAAGTTTAGTCTGCGCAACGGTTTCCTGCAACTTCACTTCTGAAAGTTCATCACGGATCTGCTTGTCACGGATCTGCAATTCATTCTGACTGCCTTTATACAGATTCAGATAAAAATCTGCTCCCGTATTATACAAAAAGTGAATAACATCATGCTGTGAAGGTGTATGAAATAACCCGTTATCATAAATCGGCATGTTCGTTGCGTAATCTGCACTTGCCCGTCCGGAAATCTGAGGCAGACGATTGTATTTTGCGGCCTGGAGATCGAATTCACTTCCTTTTTTGTCCAATGTGCTTATTTTTACTTCTCTGCTGTTGGATGCTGCCAGCTGAAAGATATCTTCTAATGTATATTTGAGAGTATCCTGACAAAAGACATGTCCGCAATAGACGAATAAAAAAGCACTTAAGTGTTTGATGTTCACGATTGAATGGTGTGTTTATTTATTAGGACAAAGGTAATGGCAGGCAAGCCGAACCTATTTTGTTTAAATAGTCAATTATTTATTCATTCCAGCCATTTTTATATTTTTGAAACATGAGATTAACAGAACGGCTTCCTGATATTGAAGAACAACCGGATGGGATTTATGTCATTCATGAAAAATTTGAGCGTTTTATCAATTTACACCAGCACTCTAAGTGGCAGCTAAGCTATATTGAAGGAGGAGTGGCAAACATTACAATTGAGAATACAACGTACGTTGTTCCTTCTCATTATTTTTTCTGGATTCCGGCAGGAGTTCCTCATATACTACGAGTAAGTCAGCGTGCGACCAGTATCTGCTCTATGTATTTCGGACTGACACAGAAAGATACGCAATCCTGTTTTCATAAGCTGGGTATTTATCCTGCAAATGAATTGATTATACAAATGATAAAGTTTACCGAGAAATGGAGCGAAGAAATGATTCTGCCTTCGGATGAACGTTATCAGTTTATGAGGGCAATGCTGCAGGTCATTATTCCTCTGGCAGAAAATACTGTTCCGATTGTGCTGCCGATTACCGGAAATGAACGATTAAAAAAAATTCTTGATTACCTCAGCGATAATATAGATAAGCCCCTCACATTAAAATCAGTCAGTAAACAGTTTAATTCAAGTGAACGGACACTATCCCGTTTTTTTCAGACAGAGCTAAAAATGTCTTTTCTTCAATATCTGAAACATTTACGGATTATTAAAGCGATTGATTTTCTTCAAAAAACAAATCTTTCTCTATCTGAAATAGCAGATAATATAGGTTATGATACTTTGGGGGCTTTCAGCAATACTTTTTATGAAATCACCAGAATGCGGCCTTCCGAAATGCGAAAGAATTTTTACCGGTCGTAAGAGTATTACTAACACTGCAGTCTCTATTTGCGATTTGATACTACCAGTTCGTCAAACATCCACCAGGGATTTATCAAAAATTTCGACCAGTGCTTTCTTGCCTGCTTATCAATATCCGCAAACAATTGTTTTTGCCGTTGGAGACGAGGCTCATAAAATAAATCACTTTCAGTTGACTGATTGTCCTGTTTACGCTTCTCTATTTGCTGAAGACTGTTACAGATTTTGTGATAATACACAATAAAGTTGGCGCACGTCGTAATTTGCCCGGCAGTAATGACATCCCGGATTTTTTCTTTTCCCTGGCTGTTCAGCGGAACCCAAAGCGTCGTTTTCATTTTTGATGCGGACGTACAAATGTTCCGGATCAGATCGGTCGGTTCATTTATTCCCAGCTCATAAAAAGAAATCCGGGATAAATTGACCATCTTATCTTCCGGTTCAGCGTGTTTCAGCTGGTAAATTGCCGTCATAAAGCATTTATGAATATGCTCTCTGCTTCCAAATAAATTCTGGTAATTTTTTCGCCGCAAATGTTTCATAAACACACTTCCGACCAGCAGCCCGACAGAGTTCACGCGATTAGCAAACAGCTCAGCGACAGCATTGGGAGTAAGAACATTCATCCTATTGATCTTCCCTATTCCGACCTCATTGGTATTGGCAGTCTTTTTTATAAGCCGCTTTGCATACGAAAGCAGCAGTGTTGCAAGAATAAATAGTGTGAGCAACACAGAAATTGTAATCAATGCAGCCTTATTTTCCTGAATGTGGCGAATAAAAAGCATTCCCACCAAAAGAATATTGGTCATCCAGATAAAACGGTATATTTTTATCATGCTTGTATTTCCAATAACCGGGATTCTTTTTTCTTTAGACGGCTCATATCCGGAAATATTCGGTGATGATACATCTACCACCATTATGAGATCCAGCATTTCATTCTGTTTCCGCTGATTGTCATATAACAAAACAGAATCAATTCCCTGATTGTCAACAATACCGCCATCCATCAGGCTGACAATCGTATTTTTTTCATACCGTTGAATTACAGATGCTGCTTTCACATAAGGGCTGATATCAACGCTTACAGGTTCAAATCCTCCCGGGAAACATGAGGACGCTGCTAAAGGAATCCCAAGTGGCATTGATTCGATCAGCTGCTTGTCTAATTTGTAAAAATGATTTCCGATCCGGTGGCGTAATTCCGCTGTTTGTGCAATGAAACGAAACGGTGTTCCTGTATTAAATTCAGTGGCGTTGATACATGTAAACTCCAGATGTGTATCGTATTCTCCATTCTCTCCTTTCTTAGGGAGAATAGATTCAAATTTCTTGTTGTTAAATAGTTTTTCGTTGTAAACGGCTGCAAATCCTTCGATCAGACTGTTTTTCGATTCCGGATTTACAAAATTGCAGATTCCTTCATTCACAAGATCTTCTTCCGTTAGGAATACATACAGTCTTTGAAAATAGTAATGAAAGTCTTCGTCCTGTTTAGCCGATTGTGCGTATGAAATACCTGTAATACTACCTCCGGATACTGTTGACAGTGCTTTTACTTGTTTTAAAAGTGACTTTCCGCCGGATTCAATAAAGTTCATATAACTTAGAGCACCCAGACTGTAAGCTGCTGCCCGATATCCACCGCCGGACATGGTTATTCCGATTTTCATACTGTTTTAGTTTTCAATTACTGATTCAATCAGAAGATTAGTGTTTCAAAGTACTAAAATGCAAAAAGATGTCCAAAAAAGGAAAAGACCGTATCATTTTATGGAGTGTGGAAATAAACTATTTATAAATAATTTTATCCCTCTTACCTTAATATTCGGCTTTGTTTTCCGATTTTGAACACCTTCAAAATTATAGCTGCCGGATTTTATTTCAGAAAATCTTCCGGTTGAATGGCTTGTCCAGTAACAGACAGATTTCCTTTTAAATCTTCAAAGATTTTATACATCATTAAAGTGGATGTTGTTCCGATACCGGAATAGGTTTCATCTACAATGTACATATAATTAGTTCCTTCAACAATCTGTTTTGCCTGATAGAGAGGAGTTCTTCTAAATCCATGATTATTAGGCAATACTTTGTAAAACAGATGTATATTCATGTTTTCTTTTGAAAAGCCAGACCATCCTCCGGATTTAGCGCTCATACTATTCACATTTTCCATCAGAAGCAATTTCCATTGTTTTCTGGGATGTAAGCTCGCAGGCGTAAAAGAAGCGATGAAAAATTGCTCGTGCAGGACATTCAATCTCGCATAAGCCTCATAAGTCCCTCCTATTATTCTTCCATATTTTTCGTTGAATATCTCCCGTTCAATGGGTGTTAATGGTACAACCGAAATAAATTCGTTATTGTGATATAATTTTGTAATCCCTTCCAGCTTTGCTTCACATTCCGGATGAACAATTCTGGAAATCTCAATTGCATAAACATCCATGTAATCTTGCTCTCCTACAATTTTTCCCAAAGCAATAAAAGTAAAAAACTCTATACCTATCCTGGTTTTCTGGCTTACTACAACTGGAGCATAGGAAACACCTATTAATCCTTGTAGTGCTTCATTGAACACTTTTTCATCTTCTTGATTCACCGGTCTTACTACCGCTTTGGATTGAATTTTTTCTGCTGAATTACTCATAAAATAATAGTTTTTAGTTTTCCTATACTCATAAAGCTTTTCTGGTTCCGCTTTACCGGAATAGGGCAAATATAACCCCTATCCTATCCGTAAAAGAGAGTATAAATACCATTTTTACCCGGTACAAATACCTGATTAGCTTTATCAGGAAAAACACCTGTTTTTCCGCTGAAGTCCTTTGTATATCATCTGGCAGCAGAGGTTTCAGCGATTCCAATATACACTCATTTGGGACCGCAGAAATTCGTTTCCTTCTTTCACGCTAAAATTCTATCTTTGCAACATCTTATTAATTCTTATGTCTGATACTCGATACAATTTACGCGGTGTTTCTGCCGGAAAAGAAGAAGTACATAACGCTATAAAAAACGTGGATAAAGGATTGTTTCCGAAAGCATTTTGTAAAATCGTTCCCGATACACTGACCGGAGATGAAAATTATTGTGTAGTAATGCATGCGGACGGAGCAGGGACAAAGTCTTCTCTAGCGTATGCTTACTGGAAAGAAACCGGTGATGTATCTGTCTGGAAAGGAATTGCTCAGGATGCTTTGATCATGAACATTGATGATTTGTTATGTGTCGGTGCAACGGATAATATCCTGCTGTCCTCAACGATCGGAAGAAATAAGAATCTGATTCCGGGAGAAGTGATCTCGGAAATCATTAACGGAACGGAAGAATTATTAAGCGAATTACGTAAACAAGGCATCGGAATTAACTCAACTGGGGGTGAAACAGCAGATGTAGGCGACCTTGTAAGAACGATCATCGTAGACTCTACTGTTGTTGCACGCATGAAGCGCAGCGAGGTGATCTCCAACCATAACATCCAACCGGGAGACGTGATCATCGGTCTGGCTTCTTTCGGACAGGCAAATTATGAAACAGCTTACAACGGCGGAATGGGAAGCAACGGGCTGACCTCTGCCCGACACGATGTTTTCAATAAAGCAATTGCTGAAAAATATCCTGAAACATTTGATGCAGCCGTTCCTTCGGAACTGGTTTACTCAGGAAATTATCACCTGACAGATCAGCCGGAAGGATTACCTGTAACAGTAGGAAAGCTGGTTCTCTCTCCGACAAGAACGTATGCTCCGATCATTAAACAAATTCTGGAAGAGCACCGTTCTGAAATTCACGGAATGGTACATTGTTCCGGAGGCGCTCAGACAAAAGTGCTTCACTTTGTGGATAACGTACATATTATCAAAGATAATCTGTTTGAAATTCCGCCATTATTTAAAATCATTCAGGAAGAATCCGGAACAGAATGGAAGGAAATGTACAAAGTTTTCAATATGGGTCACCGTATGGAAATCTATGTAAAACCGGAGCTAGCAGAAGAAATCATTGCTATTTCCAACTCTTTTGGTGTAGATGCCCGGATTGTTGGACGAGTGGAAACTTCTGAAAATAAAAAACTTACAATTACATCTCCTTACGGGGTTTTTGAATACTGACGGGTCAGTCAGACAGAAGATTCTGAGAAGAAAGACATAAGACTATATTCATCTGTTGCCTTTCATCTTACGTCTGTTGTCTAATGTCTTATCACATATACATCTGAAAAATGCAGGATTTATTGCAAAAATTACAAGCGATCGAATATCGTTTCACTGAAGTCGGCAATCTGATTGTCGATCCGGATATCATTGCGGATATGCAGCGGTATGTGAAGCTGAATAAAGAATATAAAGATCTGGAAGAGATAGTAGCCGTTTATAAAGAATACCGTAATGTTATTTCCAATATCAACAGCTCAAAAGAACTGCTGGAAACAGAAACGGATCCTGAAATGCGGGAAATGGCAAAAACGGAAATTCAGGAGCTGGAAGATAAAAAGCCGGAACTGGAGGAGCAGATTAAAATGCTGCTGATTCCAAAAGATCCGGAAGATGATAAAAATGCCATTATGGAACTGCGCGCCGGAACCGGCGGAGACGAAGCCTGTATTTTCGTAGAAGACTGTTTCCGTATGTACACCATGTATTTCAAGGAAAAAGGATGGGAATATGAAGTATTGAATTCTTCGGAAGGAGGAACGAAAGGATATAAGGAAATTTCAATGGAAGTCCGGGGTGAAGGTATTTACGGAACATTAAAATTTGAATCCGGAGTTCACCGCGTGCAACGTGTTCCTGAAACAGAATCTCAGGGACGTGTACACACATCTGCAATTACCGTGGCTGTACTTCCGGAAGCAGAAGAAGTTGACTTTGAACTGAATATGGGAGACGTAAGAAAGGATACTTTCCGTGCTTCCGGTGCCGGTGGTCAGCACATCAACAAAACAGAGTCCGCTATTCGTCTGACACACATTCCTACCGGATTAGTCGTTGAATGTCAGGACGGTCGTTCGCAGCATAAAAATCTGGAAAAGGCAATATCCGTGCTTCGTTCACGTTTATACCAGCTGGAATTGGACAGGGTGCAGCAGGAACGTGCCGCTCAGCGTAAAACACTTGTTTCTACGGGAGATCGTTCTGCAAAAATCCGGACCTATAATTATCCGCAGGGACGTATCACCGATCATAGAATCAATAAAACGATCTATAATCTGGGAGCGTTCATGAACGGAGATTTACAAGACATGATTGATTCATTAAAGATGGCGGAGAATGCGGAGAAAATGAAGGGAGAAGCTGCTGTCTGATAACATAGATTAAAATGATTTTATGAAAATAATTTTCTCCTTTTTACTGGCACTGACAGCCAGCATCAGCTTTGCACAGCAGAAATATACCATCAGCGGAAAAATAAAAGATTTTAAAAACGGTGAAGAGATTATCGGGGCAAGCGTAAAAACTTCAGATAATCAGTTTGGGGCCGTTACCAACGAATATGGTTTTTACTCCCTGACGCTTCCCGAAGGAAACTATACGATCGTTATTTCCTACTTCGGATATGAGGAAATCCGTTTTGACGTGGTTTTAAATCAGAATATTTCAAAAGATGCGCAGCTCAGAGACGAAAGCAATCAACTGGAAGAAGTTGTTGTAAAATCGACAAAGACGAACGACAACATCAAGAACACCGAAATGGGTGTAGAACGTATCAACCCGAAAGAGATTGAACGTATTCCTGTGCTTTTGGGAGAAAAAGACATCGTAAAAACCATGCAGCTGTTGCCGGGAGTGAAAAGTGCGGGTGAAGGCAGCTCCGGCTTTTACGTACGCGGCGGAGCAGCAGACCAGAACCTCATCCTTTTAGATGAAGCCGTTGTTTACAATGCGTCGCACCTGTTGGGATTCTTTTCCACATTTAACTCGGATGCGATCAAAGATGTGACGCTTTTCAAAGGAAATCAGCCTTCCAATTACGGAGGAAGATTAGCTTCCGTGATGGATATTAAAATGAAAGACGGAAATAACAAGCGGTTCAACGTGGGCGGAGGAATCGGCTTAATTGCCTCGCGTTTAAGCGTGGAAGGCCCGATCGTAAAAGAAAAAGGGTCCTTTCTTATTTCGGGAAGAAGAACGTATGCCGATTTATTTCTGAAAGCCACAAAAGATTACAAAAAGACGACTCTTTATTTCTATGACCTCAACCTGAAAGCCAATTACAATATCAGCAAGAAAGACCGTATTTACCTGTCCGGCTATTTCGGGCGTGATGTGCTCGGCTTTGATAATCTGTTTGGTCTGAACTGGGGAAATGCAACCGGAACATTGCGCTGGAACAGAATTATTTCCGATAAATTATTTTCTAACACTTCTGTTGTTTACAGCTCGTATGATTACAGCTTTAAAATTTCAGCAAACGACTTGTCGTTCAAAATCCTTTCTAAGATCAATGATATTAATCTGAAACAGGATTTTCAATGGTTCATCAACAATAATCACAAGCTGAAATTTGGTGTTAACGCTGTTCATCACCAGGTTTTGCCGGGACAGCTGGAATCGGAATCAGATTTGATCCAGGTAAAGAAACTCCCGAAATCACCGAGCCTTGAATTAGCCGCTTATGTCACTAACGATCACCAAATCACTAAAAAGCTGAGCGCAACTTACGGTGTCCGCTTTACCACACTTTCCGTTCTCGGAAACGGCAGTAATTTTTACACCTACAATTCCAGCGGAGCAGTAGCTGGTTCCAGAACATATAACAACTGGCAATTTGCCAAAACGTATTTTAATGTGGAACCACGGGCAGCATTATCGTTTGCTTATAATGAAACTTCTTCCATCAAGGCAGCTTATGCACGAAACGTACAAAATATGCACACGTTATCCAATTCAACGTCTGCAAGTCCTACGGATGTAATTTTATTCTCTTCCATTAATATTAAGCCGGAAGTTGCAGATCAGGTGTCTTTAGGCTGGTTCAAAAACTTCAAAGACGGCGCCTACGAGCTGAATGTGGAAACGTATTACAAATCCATGCTGAATCAAATTGACTACCGTAACGGTGCCGATATCAGCTCCAATGAATATCTGGAAGGGCAGTTATTATATGGAATCGGTCGTGCATATGGTCTGGAGCTGATTTTCAGAAAAAAACAGGGGAAATTAACGGGCTGGGTCTCTTATACGCTTTCCAAAACCGAGCGCAAGATCGATCAGATCAACAACGGAAACTGGTACAATGCCAAACAGGACAGAACACATGATTTGTCTGTTGTTGCCATGTATGAAATCAATAAAAAACTTTCACTTTCTGCATTGTTCGTCTTTTACACCGGAAATGCAGTTACCTTCCCTACGGGAAAATACGTTGTCAACGGACAAACCCATTTTTCCTATACGGAAAGGAATGCGGACAGAATGCCGAATTACCACCGCCTGGATATCGGCTTGACATGGTACACTAAAAATACGGCTAAGTTCGAATCCAGCTGGAACTTCTCGATTTACAATGTCTATGGCCGTCAAAATGCCTATACTATTACCTTCCGGGAGAATAAAGACAACCCGAATCAAACAGAGGCCGTACGAACAGCTCTTTTCCGGTTCGTTCCTTCTGTAACGTATAATTTTAAATTCAAATAACATGAAAACAAAGCAATTGTTTAAAATCACCGGTGTTATTTTTCTTTTTCTCGGATTAATCTCCTGTGAAAAAGTGATTGATTTAAAGTTAAAAACGGACGAGCAGCGCATTGTCGTTGAAGGTTATATCACAAAGGGAGAAACAACGCACCAGGTACATATAACCAAAACGCTGAATTTTAATGAAACTGCTGCATACCCGCCTGTGGAAGATGCAATCGTTACCATCATTGATAATGAAGGAAATGCCGGTGTCTTCACACATACCGGAAATGGTATCTATGAAATTCAGGGATATGCTGCTGTTATCGGAAGGACATACACACTTAAAATCCTTTCAGGAGGAGTAACGTATGAAGCTAAAAGCACAATGCCTTCGGAAGTGCTGCTGGATGATATTTTTATTCTGACTTATGATCTGGGCGGTACGCAGGTAAAGGTACCGATTCCACTATATGTGGACATTGCCGGAGAGAAAAATTACTACCTTTTTGAGCCTTCTGTCAACGGGGAAAAGAAAGGCGGAATCAGGCTTCTGGATGATCAGTACATGGACGGTCTGTCCAATGAAAGACCGGTGTTTATTTCAGATCTGAAAGTTGGAGATACATTGAAAATCGTTATGCACTGCATTGACTATAATGCTTATAAATATTTGTTCACGCTGGATCAGAATACAGGAAGTGTTGCTGCTCCGGCCAATCCGGAATCTAATTTTGGAAACAGCGCATTAGGTTATTTCTCTGCAAGGGTGACCAGCGAAAAAAAGGTAATTGTACAATAGATTATGACAAGAGAGGAGCTTATTCAGCAGATCAAAGCAAAAAAATCGTTCTTATGCGTCGGCTTAGATACGGACCTGTCCAAAATTCCGGCTCATTTACTGGAAACAGAAGACCCTATTTTCGAATTCAATAAAGCGATTATTGATGCAACAAAAGAATTTGCAGTTGCTTATAAGCCGAATATCGCTTTTTATGAACGCTATGGAGTAAAAGGATGGCAATCACTTGAAAAAACGCTGGATTACATTCCGAAAGAATGCTTTACAATTGCAGATGCAAAACGCGGAGATATCGGAAATACTTCCGGTTATTATGCCGAAACGTTTTTCAACACATTCCCTTTTGATTCCGTAACTGTTGCTCCCTATATGGGCAGCGACAGCGTAAAGCCTTATTTGCAGTTTAAAGACAAATGGGTTATTTTACTTGCTTTAACTTCCAACGAAGGAGCGAAAGATTTTCAGTTTTTTGAGAACAAGGAAGGGAAGAAACTGTTCGAACAAGTGCTGGAAACATCCGCAACATGGGGAACAACAGAAAATATGATGTACGTTGTTGGAGCAACAAGAGCAGAAGGCATCGGAGAAGTACGGCAGGTTGTTCCGGATCATTTCTTTTTAGTTCCCGGCGTGGGTGCTCAGGGCGGCTCACTGGAAGATGTTGTAAAATATGGCTTCAACAGAGATTGCGGGCTTTTGGTAAACAGCTCCCGTGGAATTATCTATGCTTCCGGCGGGAGTGATTTCGCTGAAAAAGCAAAGATTGCAGCACAGGATATTCAACAACAAATGGAGCAGCTTTTAAATGCAAAAGGATTTATTGGATAGTTTTAGAACTACCTCTGTTTTTGATTAACTTTTGTTATAAATTCTTTTACTATACCTTATACAATTAATTTTTAAAATTAGAATATAGCGCATATATTCCATATCTTATTAATCATTATAAAAAGACTAATAATAGTCATTACAATTGTTGCTATATTCATATACAACTTTAATTCTGAAACCTCTTTTTTCTTTTCTTCTTCGCTCAAATCCTTATATACTTCAGATACCGCGGCTTCAATGTATTCTTTTCTTCCCAAAAGAGAAATTAATAACAAAAAGAAAGAAGCCAAAACAAATTTTTCAATCCAATGTAATTGACTTGTTATCGCTCTTAGATTAAAGGCATTTGTATTAAAAATCAACTGTAATACGAATAGGACAAACAAGAAGAACAATATATTCTGTATCCAATTGAATATTAATTTATTCCTTTTCCTCTCCTCCCTTTTTTCCTGTTCTTTCTGTATTTTTTTAGTAAAAGGAATATAGGTTATATTCATATTAAGAACTTGCTTATTCTCAATAATAAATAAGTCTCCGGGAATTTTTTTCTTTATGAATTTATCTTGAAATTTAAATTGAGGGTCTTTCAAATAATTATATTTTTCAACATCAATAAGATATATTTTATCTAATTGATGAGGATCTTTGGAGTCAAGCTCGTAATCTGCAATATAACCAGAATACATTTTGGATGCTCCATTTTGGGAAACAAGGATATCAGCATAAGATATCATTACTTTATTGATTTTATAATCATCTCTTTGATTACTTTCAATTTCTATGCTTGTATTATTAACTTCTTCCTTTACATTTCTGTATTTTTGAAATTGCTGGATTTCACCACTCAATACATAATACCAATGGTTACGAAATCTTAGTATTTTTAAATATATATCGGCTTTTGTTTTTCGTATTAGATAATTAATGCCTATTCCACTTAATCCTGCCAATAAAGCCATCAATAATGTATAACAAACATAAATATGAAGTTGACTATTGATAAAATATTTAGCTTTACAATAATTATCAAAGCCTCCCGATAATTCATGAAAAACCTCTAATGAAGTTAAAACATCAAACTGATCATCATAACAATCATAAAGGAATAAACCGATGGATTGAACTATAACTCCTGGTATAACGGCATAAAAAGCTAAACGTAATAAAGGTATTTTAGTAGTGAACTGTTTTGAGAATTCACCAGTGTAATAAAACCTTAGGAATATCAAACCTGGTAAAAAGACATTTAAGAATAGTAGTATAAGGCTAACAGTGATATTCATCTAATTATCCACTAACTTCATCTAACTTTTCCCAGCTCCCTGTCTGATGGTAATGGTTAACCGCTTCCCTCAGTTTTATCCGCTGTTTTGGGTTACTTAAGATCTTTTTCCCTTCCTCAGAAATAATATCAGAGGAAGTACTTTTTTTCAAGTCATTTATGAATCGGGAAATTATAATCCATAAAAAAGCTAAACCAATAATTGTTGCAATTCCTATTATAAAGTCTCTCCCGATATTTTTACTGTTTGAACTCATAACATAACAAATATACAAAATAAATCGAAGACGATATCCTATTGGACACTTCTAAATTTTTATTGTTTTGTGAATTATCCACTCATTTATTTCCAAGTTCAAGTGGAAGAAGCCGACTAAAAGCGGCTTTTGTCTTATATGTAAACTTTTGTCATTATTTTTGTTTAGCACAGTTCTTGCCGTATGGTAAGCCGGAATTCAGACAAAATGAAAAAGTTTTTATCCTTATTATTTTTATTTACAGCACTTTATGCTGAATCACAAATTCTTCCTTTTCAGGATTATACTGACTTTTTGAAAGTCTTTTACAAAGGACAGGCAAGACAGCTGGAGCTTCAGCGCGTGAATTCGTATGTTTTCGGAGATCATATTCTTGCTTATCTTGACAACAGAAATGATCTTCGCTATTACGACGGCGAAAACATTCGTACAGCGACCAACATGATCGTTAACTATAAAGTTTCAGACACTTATCTTGCTTATAAAATCTCCAACGGGCTTTTTTATATTGAAAACGGACAACCGAGAAACTTATGTATGTTCACCGGAAATTTTATCGTAAAAGATTCCCTGATCCTGTTCGAAGACACACAGTATAATACCTGGAATGTTGTTCATAAAGGCCGTGTCCGTCCGCTGTACCAATCTACCGGAACGCTGGCTTCTCCCGCTTATGTCGGCGAAAATATTATCGCTTTCAAAGACAACGGAGATGTTTATCGTATCTTTCATAACGGAACTGTTTATGAATTTGGTGTCTGGATGTCTCCTATCGAATTCGCTGTCGGAACTGATATCGCCTGCTTTAACGATCCGACAATGAATTCATTTGCGGTATTTGAAAAGGGCGAATTTATGGATGTGGAACCGCAATTTGCAAAGTCTTATAAATCAGGAAGAGATTTTATTGTTTATCAGGACATTAATGGTAACCTGATGTATTATTCCAAAGGAAAAAAACAAGAGCTTTCGGCTTTTCCCACTTCCTACGATGTAATTGACGATGCGATTATTTTTACGGAAAATAATTACAGCTATACGTTTTATCAGGGAGAAAGAAAGTTGTTATGTAACTACATTCCTAAAGATTACCTGCTGAAAAATAAGGTCATCTGCTTTAGAAATATCATGGGCGGTGTAAGCGCTTTTGTGGACGGAAAAGTGGTGGAGCTGACCACACAGCAGGATTCGGAATATGTTATCTCAGGGAATTACGTAATGGTCTCTTTATTCAATCGTTCGTATCTGATTTACGCTGACGGAAAGATCTATAATTTTTAATCCTATTTCAGCACCAGCCGTATTGTCTGCCTGTCCGTCTGGGACATCAGCTGCTGTTTTCCTCCCGTTATTTCTTTTATGATCTCCTCATTATAATGACGGATCGTGACTAATTCCAGGTTTTCATTATAACGAACCTTAAATTCCCTGGATAATGCCGCTATCAGCTTTTCAAGCTGTATTTTTTCCGCATCCGCTAAAAATGAAAAACTGACTGCCGAGTTTTGCATCAGGTTGATTGTTACATTCTCTTCCGTAAGGCAGCGGAAAATTTTCTGTAGGCTGCTTTCCGCTATAAATGAAAAGTCGGTCGGCATAACCGAAATAAGCAGCTGGTTCTTCTTAAAAATATACGACGGTATTTTATTGTCGTTCTCTGTATTTTCCTGAATAATGGTTCCTTCCGCACCCGGATTCAGAAATGATTTCACATATAACGGAATGGATTTATTCTGCAGGGGTTTGATCGTTTTCGGATGAATCACCGAAGCGCCATAATAAGCTAATTCTATGGCTTCTTTAAACGAAATCTGATCCAGCTTAACCGTATTTCGGAAGTATTTCGGATCCGCATTCAACATTCCCGGCACATCTTTCCAGATAGTAACCTTTTCAGCATCCGTACAGAAAGCAAAAATAGCCGCCGTGTAATCAGAACCTTCTCTTCCCAGCGTTGTTGTAAAATATTCCGGCGTGTGTCCTACAAACCCTTGTGTCACTATAATGTTGTTCGGGTGATCATTCACATAATTCCGAATGAGGCGTTCAGTTGCTTCCCAATCGACATTTCCATTCCGAAACGTTCTGTCTGTACGCACTAATTTTCGTGCATCACTCCACACAGCATCAAAACCACACTCCTGAAGATATGCTGTTATTATTTTCGTGCTGATGACCTCTCCCAAGCTGACGATCTGGTCGTATTCATAATCAAAGTTATCTGAGAAGTTTTTCTGGAATTTTCCATTAATTTCTGCGATAATTCCTTCTATTTTCGATCTTATCCCTTCGGATTTCATTCCAAATAAGTCATCAATTATTGCATAATGCTTCGCTGCCAGCTCTTCGAGTGTTTCGGAAAAAAGAGCTTCGTTCCTCTGCTGCCAGGATTTAATGATCACTTCCAGCGCGTTCGTTGTTTTGTCCATTGCGGACACTACAATGATGAGGCGGCCTGATCCGTGATTTTTTAAGATCTCAGCCACATTTTTAACCGCCTGCGCATTTTTAACAGAAGCACCGCCAAATTTGAAAACCTGCATGTCTTTTATCCGTTTTTATATCAGGCAAATGTAATAAAATTGAAGATTAGAGATGGAAGATTGGAAAATTGAAGGTTACAGATTGCAAATTCTCTCCCCATTCAGTATTCAGTATTCAGTATTCAGTATTCAGTATTCAGTATTCAGTATTCAGTATTCAGTATTCAGTATTCAGTATTCAGTATTCAAAATTAACAATCCACCGTATCTAAAACCATCGCCGTTCTATTTCTTTGGCAATATTCCTAATATTTGTATTTTCGCACTTTATTAGTCAGACATGAAGAGAATTAAAATTGCAGACATTTTAAAAACCGCAACGGTTGGTCAGGAGTTAAATGTAAAAGGTTGGGTAAGAGCATTCAGAAGTAATCGTTTCATCCAGCTGAATGATGGTTCAACTATCAATAATTTACAGGCAGTTGTTGATTTTGAGAAGTTTGATGAAGCTTTATTAAAGAAAATCACAACAGGAGCAGCAATTTCTCTTACAGGCAAAATAGTGGCATCGGAAGGTTCCGGGCAGGCTATTGAGCTATTCGTGGAAACAATTGAAATTCTGGGCGAAGCAAATCCGGATGATGTTCAAAAAACGGTTATGCAGCCTAAAAAACACAGTCTTGAATTTTTACGGGAGCAAGCACATTTACGTTTTAGAACAAACCTGTTCGGAACGGTTTTCAGAGTAAGACACGCTGTTGCCTACTCTATCCATAAATTTTTCAATGACAGAGGTTTCTTCTATCTGCATACACCAATTATTACCGGTTCGGATGCAGAAGGTGCAGGAGAAATGTTCCATGTAACGAACTTTAATCTGGATAATATCCCGAAAAACGAAGACGGTACTGTAAATTATAAAGATGATTTCTTCGAAAAGCCAGTAAATCTTACTGTCTCCGGCCAGCTGGAAGCAGAATTAGGGGCAATGGCACTCGGTCAGGTTTATACATTCGGGCCAACATTCCGTGCAGAAAATTCAAATACTTCCCGCCACCTTGCAGAATTCTGGATGATTGAGCCGGAAGTTGCTTTCAGCGATCTGAACGACAATATGGATCTGGCAGAGGCAATGCTGAAATATATCTGTCAGTACGTAATGGAAAATTGTCCGGATGATATTGCTTTTCTGAATGAAAGAGAAAAAGCAGAGCAAACACAAAAACCGGCTAGTGAACGCAGCGAACTGACTTTGATCGAAAGATTAAATTTCGTGATTAACAACGACTTTAAACGCATTACTTACACCGAAGCTATCAATGTACTGGTAAATTCTGCTCATTACAAAAAGAAAAAATTCAAGTACGATGTCAGCTGGGGAACAGATCTTCAATCTGAGCACGAACGCTATTTAGTGGAAAAAGAATTCAACTCTCCGGTGATCATCACTAATTATCCGGCATCTTTCAAAGCTTTCTATATGCGCCGTGATGACAACTGCGAGGCTGGTAAAGAAACCGTTGCAGCAATGGATATTTTATTCCCGGGAATAGGAGAAATGGTCGGAGGCTCTCAACGTGAAGAACGTTTGGATGTGCTGAAAGAAAAATGTGCGGCATTTGGGATTCATGAAGAAGATCTGTGGTGGTATCTGGATACACGGAAATTCGGAACGGCTCCACACGCAGGTTTCGGGCTTGGCTTTGAAAGAATGGTGATGTTCGTAACAGGAATGACAAACATCAGGGATGTGATTCCTTTCCCGAGAACTCCGGGAAATGCGGAATTTTAATTAAAAGACGATTTTGATACAAATAAAAAAGCAACTGAAATTCAGTTGCTTTTTGTTTTCCTTTCCCCTTTTGAGCAAATAGTGGTTAACAAGGAAACGGTTTGCAAAGTTAGGGGTGCAAACCCTTATTTAAAATCCCCCAAACGGGTGGTTTTTAATTAATTATTCCCCATTTAACACATTTTACGATAACTTCTTCAATAGAATTTACCTCTGCTTTTTTCAGAATATTCTTCCGGTGAGATTTTACCGTTTCTTTGGAGATAAATAACTGTTCTGCAATTTCTTTATAACTAAATCCATTCGAAAATCCTTTGATCACTTCCCGTTCGCGACTTGTAAAAAGAATCATATCCGGAGATTTATTTTCGAGTTTTTCCAGGGAAACATCAAATATGGAATCCCTTCCGTTCATTCCGATCAAAGACGCTTTGTAGTTATTTTCTTTTGTCAGATGATCAATCCGGGTATGAATGTTCAGTCCTTTTGAAAAATTTTTCCGTTCGTCCAACGTTAATACTACCGTCTGGTGATTGACCAATACATAATTCCCATTTGCATTCCTCATCCGGTAATTATAGCTCATTTTATAGTTCAGCATTTATTCCGGCCCCAATTCATTGTAAAACATGGAAAGCAGCTTTGCATCTGCTTTGGCAATAAATTCCAAATCATCCGGATGAATCAGTGAAAAGATCGCGTCCAGTGTTATATTCTCCGGAAATATCCCATGTATTTTTTCAAAATCTCCAACGATATTTGAAATACTCAGCTCATGAATATCTAAGATGAAAGAGTAAAAAGATCCAACATTTGTGATCCCGGATAATATCTCTGAAATATTTTTATTCGGTAAGTGGGTAGGCGATGTTTCCTTTAAAAAGGAATTCCAAACATTACGTAAGGACATGATATTCTTATCATTCATATATTCTCAATAGATAGTGGTGTTTCTAAGGTCTTTAATTTCTAATTGTAAATTCTCTTTTTCGTTCCAGCGGTTAATTCCGATAGAATACACAATATCAACTGGCTTTGCTTCTTCAATTTCGTTGAATTTTTCGTTGAAATTAAATGCAATTCCTTCTATTCTTATCGGTTTCCCTTTTTGCTGAAAATCAAATTTATAATGTTCTCCTTTGAGGATTCTGTAATCCGAAATAAAAACATTTCTGGTGACAAAAACAGGGCGCATATTTTCAGGCCCAAAAGGTTCCATCTGCTGTAAAATTCTGATAAATTTCGGTAAGCGGCCCTGTCCCGGATCCGTCGCAGCATAGATATTATCAAAGTCGATTTCAAGGTCAATTTCAATTCTCGGAGAACAGTCCTGCGCCTGAAAAACGAACTCCAAAGCACTGTCGAAGCTTTGCTTGAAAAGCTCTAACCGCTCTTCTTCTATTGTTAATCCACAAGCAAAAGCATGTCCTCCGAATTGTACCACGTGCTCTTCACACTTTGAGAGAATATCATATAAGTTGATCTGTGGAATGCTTCTTCCCGAACCTGTTAACACTCCGTTCGATTTCGTAAACACGATGGACGGACGGTTATTTTTTTCTACCAGCCTGGAGGCAACAATTCCAATCACACCTTTTGACCAGGTATCGTTATAAACCACATTGGAAAACTGTTGTCCGGTGTCGCTGAGCATTTCCTGAATTGCTTCAAAAGTGATCTGTTGATCCAGGAATCTCCGTTCTTTATTCAATTCGTTAATCTGCTGGACTTTCTGTTCTATTTCATACAGATCATCACTTGTAAATAATTCAACAATTTGTGCCGCGTGTTGAATGCGCCCGGCAGCATTGATCCGCGGGGCAATCGAAAAAACAATATCACTCAGCTGAACAGGGTAATTCTTATTTGCCTGCCGGAACATCAGGTCAATAACAGTACTCTTTTTCTGATTGATCTGCTCCATACCGTAAAAGCAAAATATTCTGTTTTCTCCCGTAACCGGAACAATATCCGCTGCGATGGACAAGGTCAGCAAATCAAGATTTTCAATTAATTCCTGCGAATTCCAGCTGTTTGCTACAAAAACACCCTGTAAAAACTTAAAAGTAACACCACATCCGGACAATTCCTTATACGGGTAAGGACAGTCTTTTTGTTTGGGATTCAGAATGATGGCATCCGGAGTAATTTCTCCCGGTTCATGATGGTCGCAGATGATCACATCCATTCCCAGCTTCTTTGCAAGAGCGATCTCCCCTACTGATTTTATCCCGCAATCCAGGGTAAACAATAAAGAAGCTCCTTCTTCATAAATCTGGTCAATCGCGTTGCTGTTCACTCCATATCCTTCCGAAAACCGGTCGGGAATGTAAAAATCAATATTCGGATAGTATCTTCTTGCTGCGTTCAGAAACAAAGAAACAGCCGTTGTACCGTCCACATCATAATCTCCGTAAATGACAATCTTTTCTCCTCTTTCTATTGCGTGATTAAACCGTATAACTGCCTTTTCCATATCTTTCATCAGAAAAGGATCATGCAGTTCTGTCAGTTTGGGACGAAAATAACGCTGTGCTTCATCAAATGTGTGAATATTTCTCTGAACAAGTAATGTGGCCAATACCGGATCAATCTGCAGCTGATTTTGCAAATCCCGGATAATAACCGGATCAGGTATGCTTTTTAATTCCCATGCTGTTGCCATTCTGATGAATTTAATAGTTCAATAGTTCCTGTTAATTTAATAAAAGAAACACACTAAAGCAAGCAATATGTGTGCCTTGTTTTTAAATTATTTTAATTTGTTCAGGGATATATAATCATGAAGACGCTTTTTGGGTGAAATCTTTTCTTTGAATTATAGATTGACGATATTATATCAGGCGAAATCCTGATTTTTACATCAGTAACTAATCAGAAACAGATATTAACAGCTTCCGAATTCAGCAAGGATCTTTTCCGCGAGCACTTTACTCAGTCTATAGTAGCTCTCCGCCGTCCATCCGCCAACATGCGGAGATAAGATAACTTTCTTATTTTCCAGTAATTTCCTGAACGTATCAGGAACGCCTGCTCCGTCAAACATATTTTCAAAGCTTGATTTTTCGAACTCCAAAACGTCCAGGCACGCACCAAGAATTTTGCCTTCTTCGATTGCCTGCAGCAAGTCGGCTATGCTCACGATCTTCCCTCGGGAAAGATTAATAAGGTAAACCGGTTTTTTAAACTTGTTGAAAAAAGATTCGGAACCCCAGAACAAGGTTTCTTTATTTTGCGGAATGTGAAAGCTGACAATATCTGCTTTTTCAAAAAGTTCTTTCAGCGAAGTTTCCCTGATTCGTTCCGTCCCGAAATTTTGTTTGTATTTATCGTAAGCAAGAATTTCACAGTCAAAGCCACTGAGCAATTTCGCAAACTGGCTTCCGTTATTTCCATATCCGATAATTCCGACTGTCTTTCCTGCAATCTCATGTCCCCGGTTGCCTTCTCTGTCCCAAATCCCTTTTCTTACCTCCGTATCTGCTTTCAGCAATTGATTGAACAATGCCAGCAACATTCCCAGCGCATGTTCCGCAACAGCATTCCTGTTTCCTTCCGGAGAGTTGAAAAGAGTTATATTCTGCTGTTCGCAATAAGCAACGTCGATATTTTCCATTCCCGCACCGGAACGTGCAATAAATTTCAATTCCGGAGCATGCTTCAAAAAAGCTTCATTCATCGGGATCCGTGAACGAATCACGATTCCCTGAGCATTTTTTGCCAGTTCCGGAAGCTGCTCAACAGGTATTCCGGTTCCATCTATACAATGATAGCCGTTTGCTGTGAGTTCCTGCTCTAAAACGGGATGTATCTCATCAATAAACAATACATTCATATCAGATTCCGATTAAAAGAGTACCTACCGTAAAGTAGATGAACAACCCGATAATATCGTTCAGTGTTGTCACGAACGGGCCTGTCGCCAATGCAGGATCGATTTTGTACTTGTTGAGAACCAACGGAACAAAAGAACCCGCAACCGCAGCGAAAATAATTACGATCAACAAGGATAAGCTCACTGTTATCCCAAGCTGGAAATTGGATAGTACGGTTGCGATTCCAAGAATTATGGAAGAGCAGATAACTCCGTTAAGCAAGCCGACAAGCGCCTCTTTCAAAAGTTTTCCGGAAATGTTGGAAAAATCCGCTCCTTTCGCAAGTGACTGAACAACAATCGCAGAAGACTGTACTCCTACATTTCCTCCCATCGCCGTGATCAGCGGAATAAAAAATGCCAGCGCGGGAATCTTTCCTATATTGATTTCATAATTAGAGATCACATGGGCGCTGAATGTTCCTCCGAGCATTCCGATAAAAAGCCACAGCAGGCGGGCACGGGACGTTTTCCAGATAGAAGATTGTGGCTCTACGTTTTCCGATAAACCGGATGCCATCTGGAAGTCTTTGTCTGCCTCTTCCTTGATGATGTCCACTACGTCATCAATGGTAATTCGACCTACCAGCTTATTCTGAAAGTCAACAACAGGAATAGCGACCAAACCATATTTTTCCATCACTTTCGCAACTGTTTCCGAAGAATCCGTGGTCTTCACAGAGATTACGTTCTTGGAATTATACAATTCGCTTACTTTCGTTTTCGGCTTTGCAAAAAGCAGAGACTTCAGGGAAAGCACTCCCATTAATTTATTTTGCAGGTCTACCACATAAATGGTGTACACTTTTTCAACATCTTTTGCCTGACGGCGCAGCTCCACAAGACAGCGGTCCACCGGCCAATCCACTCTTGCCTGAATGAACTCTTTCTGCATCAAACCTCCGGCAGTATTGTCGTCGTAATTTAAAAGGTCAACAATGTCCTCCGCGGCATCGTCATCTTCCATGTGGGAAATGACTTCCTGGATCTTGTGATCTTCAAATTCCCCAAGGATATCCGCAGCATCATCCGAATCCAGATTTTCAAGCTGCTCGGCAATTTCTTTACTGGTAAGCTTACTGATAAAGCGGTCGCGGACATGCTCTTCAAATTCCATCAGAACATCTGCCTGCGTATCCTCATTCAGACAGTAGTAAACATACTTTGCCTGGTCGATGTCCAACCCTTCAAGAATGTCCGCAATATCTGCAAAGTGAAGACACTCCAGGTTTTCTTCGATCCAAAGAGCATCATCATTTTGAATTGCCAGAAGCAATTCTTCCATGTATTCTTTTGTCTTCTTAAATTGCATGGTGCAAAAGTAGAAAAACTATCCCAAAGCAACATAACAAGGGTTTTAAGTTTTGTTATTATTTCAATCCGCTTTTTTTAAAGCAGACATAACAAAACATTTCTTTTTGCAATATGAAGAAATATTCACAACTTTAAGCGATCACAAATAGTTCGTCTCCAGTGAAAGATAAAATCACCGGTTTTTTTCATGAGCTGGGCTTATTCAGCCCATTGGATTTTACGGATCCTGTTACTTATTTCATTCCCGGATTTATCCTGCTCATCGTATCGGAAGTATTCTTTTTTCAATTGCCAAAGAAATTGTTTACCCGGAAAATGGTCCGGGACGGAGCTTCGAGCATTGGCTTAGGAATCGGGGCGGTAATTCTGGATTTCGGAATGAAAGCTATTTCTCTGTCTTACTTCTTCTGGATTTACAATCATTTCCGCCTGACGGATGTTTTCGGAATAGCTGATTTCAACGATTTTTTTACCTGGAAATGGCATGTTGAGCACTGGTGGCTGTGGTTGCTGGTTTTGATCGTTCAGGATTTCGGATTTTACTGGCATCACCGGTTAAGTCACAAAGTAAGATTATTCTGGACAGGCCATGTCAATCACCATTCGGCAACGAACCTGAGCTTTGCCATTGCCTTACGGCAGGGCTGGTTTGAAATCATTTACCGGGATATCTGGTATATTCCGTTTATTATCATCGGTTTTCATCCGATTATGATCGCAATGATGCATCAGTTCAATCTGATTTACCAGTTCTGGCCGCATACCGACTGGATCGGAAAGCTTGGTTGGTTTGACAAGGTATTTAATTCTCCTTCTAACCATCGTGTACATCATTCTTCAAATCTTAAGGAAATGGATAAAAATTACGGTGGAATCTTCATGATCTGGGATCACCTTTTCGGAACCTACAAAAGCGAAGAGAGGCATGTGAAAAACTACGGAATCTTGCACAACATCTCCACGCATAATGTTTTTCATATCGTCTTTGATGAATTTTCAACAATGATCAGAGATGTAAAAAAAGCACCTGATCTCAGGTCGAAGCTGAGCTATATCTTTAATGCTCCCGGCTGGAAACACCAAGGGAAAGACGAGCGTATAAGTACACTTCAGAACGAGTTAAAAGAATGAATTATTCCCGGAATCTTACCTGAAGCGGTCTCTTTTTCATTCCAATTTCCTATTTTTGAATTATCCGAAAAAACCCAAAATGGCAGATATCGCATTAGAAATGGCAGAAACGATCCGTGCTTACCACGCCAAAGGCTGGTCGCCGGCAACGTCCACAAATTATTCTTACCGGGATTCCGCGAACGACAAAATCATTAATGTTTCCCGCTCCGGAATTGACAAATCATTCTTCCGTGCGGAAGATTTTATGTGTGTGGATTTTGAAGGAAAGCCTGCTTTCGGGTACGAATCTATCCGCCCATCTGCCGAAACACTGATTCATTGTATTATTTATCAGCTGTTTCCTTCCTCGACTGTCATCCTGCATAGCCATTCCAAGTACAGTGTACTGATGTCACAGCTTGTAGATAAAAGTATTTCTTTCAAAGGTTATGAAATTCAGAAGGGCTTCAAAGGTCAGACCACACATGAGGCAACTGTTACTGTTCCGGTAATCAATAATTCACAGGATATGATTGTCTTTTCCGAATGGATGAAAGCACGGGAAACGGAACTGAATCACCATTGTTTTATTATCCGGAACCACGGAACGTATGCCTGGGGCGATAATTTATTCGAAGCAAAAAGACATCTGGAAACACTGGAATACCTTCTGGAAGTGGAGTTTATGAAGCGGTGTGTGAAATAGAATAGATAATAGATTGATAGAAGCAAGACGCCAGACTTTTTGAAGTCTCCCGTTCTGAGCACATTTAGTTGTCATTACAAACTCTTTTATCTTTTTCCTGACAATGAATCTCTCTCAAATTGAGGATAAAATAGCTATTGCTTTCGCTGGTAACCACTATAATTTTTAATTTCGCAAAAAATAAAAAATGAACCCGGAAATAGAATTTGCCTCACAGCAAGAGATTCAGGAATATCAGTCCGAAAGACTAAAAGAACAGCTGGCGTATCTGGCAAATTATTCGCCGTATTACAAACGGCGTTTTTCTGAATTGGGCATTGATATAAAATCCGTTCATTCTATCTCCGATTTAGCAAAGCTTCCGTTAACTACAAAAGCGGAATTACAGGAATTCAATGATGATTTTTTCTGTGTTCCGAAATCCCGGATTGTGGATATCACTACCACTTCGGGAACCCTAGGAAGTCCCGTTACGTTCGGTTTAACGGAAAATGATCTGGACCGTCTGGCACATAATGAAGCAATCTCTTTTGCATGTTCCGGAATAAAAAAAGGTGATGTGGTTCAGATTATGACAACATTAGACCGCCGGTTTATGGCAGGAATGGCCTACTTTTTAGGTTTACGGAAACTAGGGGCAACGGCTATCCGAACAGGAGCAGGAATTCCTGAGCTGCAATGGGATTCCATTTTAAAGTATCACCCGAAATACCTCATCGCCGTTCCTTCTTTTTTATTGAAAATGATTCAGTACGCAGAAGCAAATGGTATTGATTACAACGCTTCCGGTGTGGAAGGTGTTATTTGTATAGGTGAAGCGCTCCGGAAAGAAAATTTAGAGCCGAGTGATCTGGCAAAAACCATTACCAATAAATGGAACATCAAATTATATTCTACGTACGCGTCCACTGAGATGAGCACCGCCTTTAATGAGTGTGAGCATCAAAATGGCGGACACCATCATCCGGAGCTGATCATTACAGAGATTCTGGATGAGAATAACCTTCCGGTACAAGATGGCGAAGCTGGTGAATTGATTATTACAACTTTAGGTGTCGAAGGATTGCCTTTACTCCGCTTCAAAACCGGAGACATCGTCCGGGCATACTACGGAACCTGTGCCTGTGGAAGGAACACAATGCGCCTTGGCCCCGTGCTTGGAAGAAAGCAGCATATGATAAAATACAAGGGAACAACCGTTTATCCTCCGGCAATGCACGATCTGCTGAACTGTTTCGAAGAAATTTCCTGCCATCAGATCATTGTCAACTCTGACGAATACGGCATGGATGCGATAACACTTAAAATCGGTGCAAAAAGCATTTCTAATGATCTGCTGACAAAAATCAAAGATCACTTCCGGGCGAAAATACGTGTAACGCCAACTATTGAATTTGTAGAAATAGAAAAACTGATGAAAGAGGTTTTTCCGCCGATGAGCCGGAAACCTGTTTTATTTATTGACAGAAGATAAATTCCGCTCAGGCATTACAACTAATTCATCTTTTTTCTTAATTTAAAAGGAAACTGATTTTCAGCTATGTTAAAAACAGACGATCCGGCAGCCCTCTGCCTCCGGTATATTCACCAGACAAACCGTTCTATTTTCCTGACAGGAAAAGCAGGGACCGGAAAAACAACGCTCTTGCGCCGTATTATTGAGGAATCGCATAAGCAAACAATTGTTGTCGCCCCTACGGGGATCGCAGCCTTAAATGCCGGCGGAACGACCATTCATTCCATGTTTTACCTTCCGTTCGCCACTTTTATTCCTGATTACAGCAATGCTTCTACGGAGCACTTTTCCGGAGCAGTTAAGCTTGAAACAAGAAATTCGCTTATCAAGCATTTTGTATATAATAAAAACAAACGGAAGCTGCTCCAGAACCTGGAGCTTCTGATCATTGATGAGGTGTCCATGCTTCGTGCTGATGTGCTGGATGCGATCGACTGGGCGTTGCGCCATACCCGAAAAGTAAATGCTCCATTCGGAGGTGCGCAGATGTTATTTATAGGAGATCTGCTTCAGCTTCCTCCTGTTTACAAGCCGGAAGAATGGAATTACCTGAAGAATTATTATCGTGGTATTCATTTCTTTAATGCACTTGCCTTACAGCATGAGCCTCCTGTTTACATTGAGCTGGAAAAAATTTACCGTCAATCAGATCAAAAGTTCATTTCTGTTTTGAATGAGCTGCGAAACAATCAGCTGAGCTCTGACAGCTTATCTTTCCTCAACAGCTATGTTCAGGCTGATTTCAACGCTAAGCCTGATGATAATTATATTACATTGACCACGCATAACCGAAAAGCAGACACCATGAATGCCGAAGCACTGGCAGAATTGAACACGGCGCCGAAGGTCTTCAAAGCCATTATCAGCGGAAACTTTCCGGAAAGCATTTATCCCGTGGATGTGGAGCTGACGTTAAAGCCAGGTGCACAGGTAATGTTCATTAAAAATGACCTTTCCTATGAAAAGCGGTATTTTAACGGAAAAATCGGCGTGCTGGAATCCTTTTCTGACGGTGAGATTCTTGTCCGATTTCCGTCGGAAAATAAGGTAATAAAAGTAGATAAGTACGAGTGGGAAAACATTTCTTACGAGCTTAACGAGAATACAAATGAGATTGAAGAAAAAGTGCTGGGCACTTTCGTCCATTATCCGTTGAAGCTCGCCTGGGCAATTACCATTCATAAAAGTCAGGGACTGACATTTGACAAGGCAATTCTTGATGTTTCACAAGTGTTCGCACCCGGACAGGCTTATGTCGCTCTTTCCCGTCTCCGGTCGGTGGACGGATTGGTTCTGAAAACACCTTTTAAAATCAACGGTATTACCAATGATGTGGATGTTATTCAATATGCCCGCTCCAAAGCTTCGCTGGAAGACCTGAACGCACAGCTGGAAGGTTCCGTGCTAAATTACATGCGGGACACTTTAGTCCGTACCTTTGAATGGAACGAGCTGGAAGAGATCTGGCGCAAACACAACGCTTCCTACATTATCGCTGCTTCCAAATCAGAAAAAGCAAAAAACAGAACCTGGTCCGAAACGCAATTCATGAATGTAAAAGCGATTGTGGACGTTGCGAAAAAGTTTATCGTCCAGATTGATAAAATCTTCACACAGCCGCAGATCAACCTGCATTTTGTAAATGAACGCCTGGAAAAAGCGTACGGTCATTTTTACAAACAGCTGGATGATTTGATTTACAGTGTTTTGAAAAAAAGATATGAGTTGTCCACTGTAAAGAAAGTGAAAGAATACCAAACTGAATTAGAAGAAATTGACGACAAGCAGATAGAAATTATGCTTCGTCTGAAACGTGTAAAAAACCTTTTTCAGGCGATCGTTTCCGGGCAGGAAATCAGCAAGGCGGACATTCTTACTCAGGACATTCAGGAATATCGCAAATCTAAATTTCTCAGCATCCAGGCCGAAAAACAGTCCGGTAAATCCACACTGGATTTTGACACAATTCATAAGGAAGAAGAGTTGACGATCAATAAATTACTGAAAAATATTAAGAAAGAAAACGAGAAAGTAAAAACAGAAAAAATTCCTTCTCATCTCATAACGCTGGAATCTTTCCGAAAAGGAAAGACAACCGAAGAAATTGCGCAGGAGCGAATGCTTAACGTAGATACGATTACATCTCATCTTACCAAGCTGATCGCTCTGAACGAGCTGTCGGTGGAAGATGTTTTTTCAGAAGAGCAACTACAAAAACTGAAACAACTCTTTGAGAAAAGTGATGAGCTGACACTTTCTCAGATGAAAGAACAGACCGGGGATGATTTTTCCTGGGAAGAACTAAGGATGTATCGTGCGGGGTTGATTTAAGGTGGAAATTGAAAATTGGAAAAACAGGTTTCTAATAACTTACTTCATTACCGTTTTCCCGTCTTTTTGCTGAAAGCAAACTTTTTTCTGGAGGTTTTCTTTACTTCTGTTTTCAGGCTCTATTGCCGGATAAATTTCCGCGATGTATTTATCTCCGCAGCCTGATTTTTTAAAATAGACAACATTATCATCGTTAATCTGGTTATTTTTCTTTAGGAGAGCCAAAAACAAATTCAGGTTTTCCAATTCGTATTTTACCTCTTTATCAATTTTTTCTTTCCAGTCATTCCCGTATTTCTTTTGCAGCTTTTCGTAGGTGGCATTATTATTTTTGGAAATAGAATCTAATTGCGACTCTCTTTTGAAAGCAACGTATTCATATTTTATTTTGAATTTCTTCCCTGCAATCTCCTGCGCATTGCGCACAATAAAGGCCTTGGGCCTTCCCGTTTCTATAATAGTGTTTTGTGAAAACCCGGTGTGAACTGCAAAAAAAACGATCAGGTAAAAAAAGTGTTTCATAATCTGCCAAGAAAAGCCGCCGACAGTTGTCGGCGATGAGATGAATGATTAATTTTTTATAAGCTTATAAACTGATTTCTGATTGTTGATAACCGTTTCAAAAAAGTAAACTCCAGTATCCAGCCTCGAAATATCAATTACAGCATCAGAGCTGATATTTTTAGTTTCCTCCATCACCAGCTTTCCGGAAGCATTATAAATGCGGAAACCACTGATATAGTCAAACGTGTTAAAGTTAACCGTGATTAATCCATTGGAAGGATTCGGATATAATGAAAAATCAGTAGCTGTCAGATTATCTGTTCCCAGCTCACTCGCAACAATTTTAAACAACCGGTCGGAGATATCAAAAAATGTTTCATTCTCACTGCTAATTAAAATAATCGCTTTTGTCGTATTTACATTCGGAACTGTAATTTCTTCTGATCCGTCATTTGGAGTGCTTTCAATTAATGTTGTAAATGTTAAACCGCCATCTACAGAAATGGAAATTTTCACATTTTCACAAGAAACCGGTTCAACATCTGTATTTGCAACGTTCCAGGTTACGGTAGGTGTTGTCAGTCCCGTCCAGGTTACACTCGCCAGGTTCGGATAGGTCACTACAAACGGCCCTGCGCTTGCAGTGGCAGAGAGCGTCACATCCTGATATTCTGTACAGCCACCGTTTTCCGCATTGTCTCTTACCGTAACACGGAATTTATACGTCCGCGTTTTTGTTGATAAACGTTCCCAGGCATAAGAGCTGGACAGCTGATTGGAGATTGATGGGAAATACCGTACCGGAGAACCGGCCGGGCTGTAAGAGCGAAAGCTGGGCCCTTTTACGGCTGTTGCCTGCGGAGCCTGCTGCGTAATCTCTTTGTCCATTTGTTCCCAGCAGTAAGTCAGGTTGTCTCCGTCAGCATCTGTTGCCATTGCTTTAAGCATAAAAGGAGTTCCTGCCGGAATAGTGACAGAGCCTGTTGTTCCCGAAATAGCCGGAGCAACATTATTTAAAGGGCTTTTTACCGCACAAGTGTGGGAAGAAGTACTGATTTCTATCCCTATTTCCTGAAGGGAGATCGCGTGAAAATAATCATTGGAATTTGACTGTACATTTGGCGAGCAAATTCCCGCATACGACATAATAGTAGAACCACTTCCCGGCTCCATCGCCGTAGGACTATTTCTATTGCCGTCGCAAGAATTATTGAAAGTATGATTCGCTCCGAACTGATGCCCCATTTCGTGAGCAACATAATCAATATCAAAAGCATCGCCGACAGGAGCTCCGCTTCCTGTGACACCTCCGGCTTTCATAGAATTGCTGCAAACACACCCTAAATTTGCCAGTCCTCCCGAGTTTGTTCCGAAAACATGTCCGATATCATAATTAGAAACGCCTATTACATTGTTGATATTAGTTGGATTTTCATCTATCATTTCATCCGGGTTACCATTGGAATAAGGGTCTGTAGAAGCATTTGTGTAAATAATCTGGTCATTATTCGCGATCATGGTCATCGTTATGGCCAGATCCCGTTCGTAGATGCCGTTCACACGATTCATGGTTGTTACCTGCGCTGCCAGCGCCTTGGCAACTGTTCCTCCCTGAAAAGCAGTATATTCGCCTGTCGCGGCAATTGCTACTCTGTATGTCCTTAATTCACAGGATTGTACTGCTTTTGACTGAAAAACATCTTCCACCGCTAAATTACTTTCCCCTTTCTGATGGCAGGAAAAGTTTTTCTCCGTGATCAATTCACTTTTTTTGTATAGAACATAGTTATTTTGCAGTGATTGAGTAAAAACGGAAGGATCTATAAAAATTGTTTCTTGTCCCGGTTGTAAAATCATCGCTCTGAAATAGTCCGGGCCAATATCCACTTTTGCTTTTCGTTTCGATCCATCCATGGCATATCCGTCATAAGCGCGAATTTCCGTGTATTTATCCATCAGCTCTCCGCTCATGGTCGTATTGATAGTTAATTTGAAATCAACAAATTCCTTATCTCCGACAGGAAGGGAAATTACAAAACCTCCGTTTGGATTGCTTTTAACCAGGTTTTTAAACGCTATAATATCAAAGTAAAAGAAATTATTTGAAGTGGTTTTTATCTGGTAACCTTTTTCAGCAGTTGCAGCAGGGAGAGATGTTTTCCACAGGTTAATCTGTGAGAATCCTGTATTTCCAATAAAAAATAAAGAAATAAGGAAGATAAATTTTCTCATATTGTGTATAATTTCCGGAAAAGTACAAAAAAAATTTTCTCCTGTCATTTTCCGGAATTTTTAATACTTTTTTCAGGTACACAATAAAAACAACAACACAAACAAAATCAATCAATTAAACTAAATATAATATACTACAGGCTGAATATTAATTTATTATATTCTTTGTCAATTTAAAATTCCCTTCGCAATACATCAAACAATTTGGAAACAGGCAAACCCATTACATTGAAATAAGAACCTTCGATGGAAGAAATTCCGGTATAGCCTATCCATTCCTGGATTCCGTAGGAACCTGCTTTATCAAATGGTTTATACTTATCCACATAATAACTGATCTGTTCTTCTGTCAAATGTTTGAAGAATACGTTGGTTGTGTCTGAAAAAGAAATCGTTTTTTTTATTGTCATCAGACACACACCTGTAATGACCTCATGCTGTTTTCCGGATAATTTATGCAGCATTTCCACAGCATGTTCCCGGTCTTTTGGTTTGCCCAGAATTTCATTTTCGCAAACGACCAGCGTATCCGAAGTAATGACCAGCTCCTCTTCATCCATAAATGGAATGTGAGCTTTTCCCTTTTCTACCGCTAAAAATTCAGGAACCTCACGGGAAGGCATTGCCAAGGAAAAAGTTTCTTCCGTTTCAATCACTCTTACTTCAAATGAAATATCAAGCCCTTTCAGGAGCTCCTGTCTTCTCGGAGATTTAGATCCTAAAATAATTTTATACGGTAATGATAACATTTTTATTTTCCGGAACCGGTTGAATTATATCTTGTTTTTATCTGAGAATTTTCCAAATCTCTGTCTAACAGGTACATTCCGCCTTTATCTTTACCTATCAGTTTGATTTTATCCAGGATCGTACGCGCCTGCGCTTCTTCTTCCAATTGCTCGGAAACATACCATTGGATAAAATTATGCGTTGTATAATCCTTTTCTTCCAGGCAGATATCCACCAGATTATTAATGCTCTCTGTCACACCTATTTCGTGCTCCAAAAGTGTTTCAAATACATTTTCCAGGCTTTCATGCTCACTTGCCGGCTTATCTATAGAAGGAATCATCGCTTTGCCTCCACGTTCATTAATAAAATGGATCAGTTTCAGCATGTGCACTCTTTCTTCATCCGACTGACTGTAAAAAAAGATAGCCGAACCGTTTAACCCGTTTGTTTCTGCCCATGAAGCCATCGCCAGATATAATTGAGAAGAAGCACATTCTTTTTGCACCTGATCATTTAACGCTTTTTCTACTCTTGCATTCATAATCCTATTTTTTTACAAAGTTAATACTAATAAGTCCATTGATGGTTAATTTTTGTTGTATTTTAGCGAAAGGGAATAACCTCTAAACGAAACTCCCAAACAGAATTAAATCAATGTCCAGAAAGAAAGATAAGAAAAAATCCTCGAAAGGAAAAAATAAAGGAAACCTGACCCACATCATCAAACGTTTATTTGACAAAAATCCGACAGCAATCCTAAGCCACAAGCAGATTTGCGATGAACTCGCAATTAAAGATAAAGAATTGCGGAAATCGGTTTTTCATATTCTTGAAAACCTCATCAACAGCGAATATCTGAGAGAAGTCGGCCATGGTATTTACAAAAAAAACCAACATTCAAAAGTATATGAAGGTGAGCTGGAAACGACCAGCCGCGGTTCCGGTTATGTGATGGTGGATGAGCTGGAGAGTGATATATTCATTCACCAGAAAAACCTCAACAATGCTCTAAACGGAGATATTGTCAAAGTAGCACTGAACAGCAGAAGCACTTCCAAAAAGCCGGAAGGAGAAATTCTGGAAGTTTTAAAAAGGGAACGTACCCAATTTGTAGGAACGATTCAGCTGCACGATAATTTTGCCTTTTTCGTCTCGGATAATCCGCGTAATAAAGTAGATATCTACATTCCAAAAGAAAAAATAAATGGTGCTCTGGATGCCGATAAAGTGCTTGTAAAAATCACTGCGTGGCCAAAAAATAAGGAAAAACCTTTTGGAGAAGTCGTTGAAGTTCTGAAATCCAATTCAGCAAATGATAATGAAGTTATTTCTATTCTCGTAAATCACGGAATTGAATTTAAGTTTCCAAAAGAAGTTATAGAAGAAGCTGAAAAAATAGGAATGGATCTTGATCCGGAAGAAGTGAAAAAACGCCGTGATTTCAGGGATATACTCACATTTACCATAGATCCTGTAGATGCCAAGGATTTCGATGACGCGCTTTCTTTAAGACAGCTGGAAAACGGACATTATGAAGTAGGTGTTCATATTGCGGACGTTTCTCATTATGTCCGTCCCGGAACAGCTATGGACAAAGAAGCTCTGAAACGTTCCAATTCTGTTTATCTTGTTGACCGTGTTATCCCGATGCTTCCCGAACAATTATCCAACATGGCGTGCTCGCTGCGCCCGAATGAGGATAAATACAGTTTTTCCGCCGTTTTTGAAATTGACGAAAAAGGAAATATACATCATGAATGGTTCGGTAAAACCGTTATTCATTCCGACAGAAGATTTACCTATGAAGAAGCACAGGAAATCATCGAGGGAAAAACGGATCCGTTAGAAAAAGAAATTCTTTTCTTAGATAAAATCGCAAAAACTTATAGAGAAAAGCGAATTAAAAAAGGGGCTATCAGCTTTGAATCCGAAGAAATGCGCTTTGAGCTGGACAAACAGGGGAATCCTGTTAGGACTTACGTTAAGATATCAAAAGACGCCAATAAGCTGATAGAAGAATTCATGCTCCTGGCTAACAAGAAAGTGGCTGAATTTATAGGAAAACGTAAAAAAGGAGAAGATTTTATACCTTTCATCTACAGAACGCACGACAAGCCGAGCATGGAAAAAATAATGCTCTTCCGTACCTTCATTGATAAATTCGGTTACGACATTGATTTTACACATCCCGACCAGATTGCAATGGCCATGAATAAGCTTCTGGATGATATCCGCTACAAAAACGAAGCAGGAATTATACAAACCATGGCGATCCGTTCCATGGCAAAAGCCGTTTACGAAACGAGAAACATCGGACATTACGGACTCTCTTTTGAATTTTATACGCACTTTACTTCTCCGATACGGCGTTATGCAGATCTGATCGTCCACCGTATTTTATTCAATGAATTACACAACGTTTCTCATAAATACGGAAGTGAACTGGACGATATGGCTAAACGTATTTCCCGCAATGAACGCAAAGCAGTGGAAGCAGAAAGAGATTCCAATAAATACTTCCAGGTTTTATTAATGAAAGATAAAGTAGGCCAGACTTTCGACGGAATTGTTTCAGGTCTGGCAGAATTCGGAATGTTCGTAAAACTTACAGAAAACCATTGTGAAGGAATGGTGCCGCTGAACGAAATTCCCGGAGATCGTTTTTACTTTGATGCTGATAATTACAGAATCATAGGAGCAAAAACGGAAGAAGAGTACAATTTCGGAGATGCTGTAAAAATTCGTGTAAAAGAAGTGGATACTATTAAGAAACAGATCAACCTGGAAATTGTCTGATAATTACATAAAATCAAGTCTTAATTCTGAACTTTAAAGAAGATTGATCTTATTCGTCAGCTCTTCTTTATAAGAAGCTCCTATCGGCAGCGTACGCTTATCATCTTCCAAGGTAAGATTAGGGAATTCTATGGAAGATATTTTATCTATACGAACAATATAAGAACGATGAATACGGATAAAATTAAACCGTTCCAGCTTGGATTCTATTTCTTTCATTGTCGAATGAATTGTATAACGCTTATCAATGGTATTGATAGAAACATAGTCTTTCAGCGCTTCAACAAAATAAATGTCTTTCGTGTGGATTTTCACTATTTTGTTTGAAACTTTTACGAAAATGAAATCATCGGAAAAAGCGGCTGAATAAGGCCGTTCCGGTGACTCCAGAAGAATTCCTTTTTCAATATCTTTTTTGTGCTTGTATAGAGCCATCTGGATAGTTGAATTCAGGTCGTCTTCCTTCACCGGTTTGATAAGATAACCATACGGTTCTGCCTTTTTTGCCTTTTCAAACGTCGGCTGATCAGAAAAAGCCGAAAGAAAAATAACAGGTATGGAATAAAGCTCCTTAATAATCAAAGCAAGCTCTATTCCCGAAATTTTTCCCTTTATCCGGATATCCATTAAAATCAGGTCAGGCGTTTTTTTTGTCAGAAAATCCAGCACATCATCTGCAGATGATAAGGTACCGATGACATCATAATTAAAATTTTTTAAAGTCAACTCTACATCCTTTGCAATTATCAACTCATCCTCAACTATTAATATTTTTCCTCCCATGTTTTACAAATGTTGCATTAGCTGTATTTAGACTTTTTGGACAAATCGAAGGTAGATATTTTTTTTAAATGGAGCAAGCCGGATTTTTTAAGGCCATTAATAAAAGAAAAATAAATTAAATTTTTAAAATCCTTTTTATTCTTATTATTTAAGGTTGTGAATAGGTGAATTAAAAATTTTCAAAAAACTTGCTTTTATCAATTTTCAAAAAAACTCTTCTATTTGCTAACACATAAATTACATTCTAATTATTGATAATCAGTATATTTAATTGTTATTAACAAATAGATTCTTTTTGTTAATGTTTATAAAAAGAAACAATAAAATATTTTAATTCTGTTTAAATCATGACTGATATCTTTACCCGATTAATGAAAAGTTTTGATTGCGATTTTAAATTATTATTACATATAGATTAATTTTCTTCTTAAGCAAGAATTACTTTTGACTTCTTATTAGCATTTATTAAAAATTCCATGTTTGAAACTAAAAAAATAAAGCGCTAATTTTTAATCAGTTGGACAATATGTTAAACTTATACTGTTAATACTTTGTTCAAATTATTTAAACGCGTTAATTTTGGACAAAAAAAGCTATGAATTTGTCAAAAGTAATTCCGATAGGTTGTGACCATGCAGGTTTTGAACTGAAACAATCAATTATAAAATATTTACAGTCAAAAGGATACGAAGTTATTGACAAAGGTTGTTATTCAGAAGAGAGTATAGATTATGCAGATTACGCGCATCCTGTAGCTTTATATGTAGAAGGAAATCCGGGCGTAAAAGGAATTCTTTTATGTGGAAGCGGAAATGGAATTAACATGACTGCCAACAAGCACCAAGGTATCAGAAGCGCTTTGTGCTGGACAATGGAAATAGCAAAATTAGCCCGTGAACATAACGACGCTAACATATTAACATTACCTGCTCGATTCATTACAGAGCAGGAGGCTTTGGACATGATTGATGTATTTTTTAATACGGAATTTGAAGGAGGAAGACACCAGCGAAGAATAGAGAAAATACCTTGCTGTTAATAAGTCTCCGTTATAAATTGTAAGTCCCTCCGCAAGAGGGATTTTTTATTTTAATAACTCCCTGATTTTTCCTTCGAGCTCTTCTTTGAACCGGTCGTAAAGTATTCCCGTTGCCGGACCATTGAAGCCGGTATAGATTTCCTGAATTTTTCCGTTCTTATCAATAAGGAAAGAGGTAGGATAACTTCCGAAATTATCGATCATGGGAAATTTTTTCATAACGTTTTCTTTTTCCGCTTTTCCTCCTATCAGGAACTGTAAGCTGATATTTTTTCTGGCTTTGAACCCCTGAACACGTTTCTGCTGTTCTATTTCGTTATTTGTAGCTTCAAAAGAAACACAGATGATTTCTATACCTGGAAATTTTTTCTGTAGCTCATTGAAATAATTTACTTCATCTACACAGTTAGGACACCACGTACCAAAAATACTGACGATCGTTACTTTATTTTCAGTCAGCTTTTTGAAATTCTGCAGTTTTCCGTATTCATCTTTTAAGTCCAGCTGAAAGGGTTTTTCATTCACTGCTTTTGTCAATATCTTTCCATCCGGGAGCTGAAAATCAGCATCTCTAACAGCTTCAATCGTAATGTTATTTGTTTTTACTCCGCTGATCCTTCCTTTTAAGGTATCATTTTCTATTTTACCTTTTAAGTAAAAAAGAGAATTACCGCTGAAAGAGCTTAAAAAGAAATTTTCACCATTAACGGATCCTTCCAGGTAACGGTAATCACCACTTTTTGTTCTTATGGTTGCATATAAGTTTTGTTCTTTTTGCCTGAAAATAATAATAGCATCATTTTCACCTGTTTCCCGTTTGATAACAGCTTTCCAGCTGCCATTCACATTGGCTGACCGGTTGTTTCCAAAAGGATTGGAATGAAGTGTGGCTTTAACAGGCCTTTTTTTCACAGGATCACTTTCATAATTTACCCAATAGCCCGTCAGATTATTATTACTTCCTTTTGTAAAAACAATTTCTGCATTGTAGTCTATGAACTTATAATAGGTTGAATCATTAGCAATTTTAGAAGGTTTTAATTGTATGGTTTCTTCCGCATTTTTAATGTTCAGGTATTTTTCACCATTTTTTTCCTCGAAGGAAATCCGTGCAGGGATCCATTCCTCTATGTCATTTTGAATATATAAATCCCAGTTTTCTTTTTGTTGTGCCATTGAAATAAAAGGAATAAGAATTGACCCTAAAAGTGCCTTTTTCATAAAATGATTTGTTTTTAAATACAATAATGCAACTTTTTTGCCAAATTTAGAGTCTATTGTATTGGTTATGGATGATAAAACCTTAATTGCCGGGTGTGTTAAGGGAGATGCCAAAGCTCAAAAAGCGTTGTTTGATAAATATGCTTCAAAAATGTTGGTGGTCTGTTTACGCTATTTTCCCAATAAAATGGAGGCGGAAGATATTTTACAGGACGGATTTGTAAAAATTTTCCACAAAATAGTTGATTTTAAAGAAGATGGATCTTTTGAAGGCTGGATAAGACGAATATTTGTCAATACAGCTTTAGATGAGCTTCGGAAAAGAAAATCCATTTTTGAAGAAAAGGATGTGAGTGAATTTTCCTATAAGATCACTAATAATCAAAGTACAGATGGTGATCTGAGAGCAGACGATTTATTGAAAATGGTTCAGACGCTTCCGGATGGTTACCGGATTGTCTTTAACATGTTTGCTATAGAAGGATATTCACATAAGGAAATAGCTGAAATTCTCAATATTTCCGAAAACACTTCCAAATCACAATTTTTCAGAGCGAAAGCACTTTTAAGAACACAATTAGAAAAAATTGATTTTGAGAGATAAAGATTACATAGAAGAACTTTTTTCCAGGTCACTTGGTGAGCACCAGACAGGTGTACGGCCGGAGATCTGGTCTGCCATTCAGTCAAAAATGGCAGCTGCTTCTGTTGCATCGACTGCTGCGACAACTGCTTCTAAATCCTTATTGGTAAAAGGTATAATAGGTTTGGGTTCCCTGGCAGTGATAGGTATAGGTTCTTACATTTATTTTAATAATAATGAGAATTCCATTTCCGGCAAGCAGGTTCATGAAAATGAAAAGCAGGTAATTTCTTCTGAAGATCCTGCTGTTAAGGATGAAAATACAATACAATCGGATAATACATCTTCCGGGGAATCAGTAAAAGAAGATCGTCATCTTACTTATTTTCCTCCGGTTGTTACTAAAGAGTTTTCAAATAGCAATACTACAGCTCACACTTCTACTTTAGAAAACAAAGTTGAAAATCCTGAAGCACCTGTCCAATCGGGTGTTTCGGTTTCCAACGAAGAAATAAAAAAAGAGCTTGGTGTTGCTAAAGAAGAAATAAAACAGGTTGTTTCACCCGGAACGTCTAAAGAACCGGTGAATACCACAACTGCAACTACCACCGGAAAATCAAAACAAGGTTATGTAAGACCGTGGAATGTTGCTAATGTGTTCACACCGAACAATGATGGAATAAATGACTTTTTCTTCCTGGAAACGGGAGGAGAGCTGAAAGAATTTTCCATTACAATTTTAGATAAAGATAATAAAGTGGTTTACCGCTCGGAAGATACCAGATTCAAATGGGACGGTACAAATTACCTGACCGGAGAAAAGGTTCCGGATGGTAATTACTCTTATATTATATATGCTGTTGATCTGAATGGTGAGCTAATCAAGCAGTTTAATCTACTATACATCACCAAATAGAAAGCAAAGCCGTTGTCACCAGCAACGGCTTTTTTGTTTTAGTCCCCGGAATATTTTAATCCTGAGTCAATTTTAAGAAACCGAAATTGATAGATCTGTGCTTCTGTTTTTAATATCTGGAAATAAAAAAACCGTTACTGAAAAGTAACGGTTTTGGAGGTCTCGAGCGGATTCGAACCGCTGTAACCGGTTTTGCAGACCGGTGCCTAAGCCTCTCGGCCACGAGACCATTGTGGTGCAAAAATAGCAATAAAATGAATTATACCAACAGATCAGGTAAAACTTTCTTCAATTTCAATAGAAACGTATTTTACATCGCCGTTAATCGGAGGACAGATCTTTTTAATTAAAACACTGACCTGATGAAGCTTGTTCACCTCTTTTTCCAAGCGGTCAACAATTCTTTTTCCAACAGTTTCTATTAATTTGGAAGGAACTGCCATCTCTTCCTCAACGATTCTGTTAACAATCACATAATCAATTGTTTTTCTCAAATCGTCTTCTATTGCTGCTGCTGTAAAATCAGTAATCATTCTGACATCCACTTCATAGTTGCCCCCAATCTTTGTCTCTTCAGGAAGACAACCATGAAATGAATATGTTTTTATTCCGATAACTTCTATAGTATGCTTTGCCATTAATGTGCAGATTTCAACCCGGAATCAATACGGTTCAGGCATTCTTCTTTCCCTAAGAATTCGGAAATTTCAAACATATTTGGCCCCGCTGCAGCACCTGTGATCAGATATCTGTATAAGGGAAGCACCTGTCCGATTCCCAAAGATTTTTCAGTGATGAACTCTTTAAACTTAGCTTCTAAATGAGCTGCTGTAAAATCCGTTTCATTTTCTAAAACAGCTTTCCATTCGGTCATTAGCTGAGGAGCATCTTCCTTCCATTTTTTGCTGATAATGTTGAAATCGTATTCTTCCGGAGTATAAAGAAGATAACTTCCTTCCACAGCAATATCTTTTACGAAAGTAGCTCTGTCTTTAACCAGGTGGCAAACTGTTTCTAACTTCTCTAAAGACAAATGGGAATTTGTTATGTTTTTCAATTCTTTTGCCAGCTCTTCGTCAGAAGTATGACGTAGATATTGTTGCTGGTACCATTTTGTCTTATCAGCATCGAACTTAGCGCCGGCCTTCCCTACTCTTTCAATAGTAAACGCTTCTTCCAGCTCTTTCATGCTGAACAATTCCTGATTGGTTCCGGGGTTCCATCCCAAAAACGCTAACATATTGACAAAGGCTTCCGGGAAATAACCTTCTTCACGGTAACCGGTATATTTTTCTCCTTCTGCAGTGTACCAGTCCAGCGGGAAAACAGGAAAACCTAAACGGTCACCGTCCCTTTTGGAAAGCTTTCCGTTTCCGTCAGGACGCAGCAATAACGGTAAGTGAGCAAAGTTCGGAACATCCCAGCCAAATGCTTCGTACAACAATATGTGCATCGGAGCAGAAGGAAGCCATTCCTCTCCGCGGATTACATGCGTAATTTTCATCAAATGGTCGTCAACGATATTCGCCAGGTGATAAGTAGGCATACCATCTGATTTGAATAACACCTTATCATCCAGATTATTTGTATTGACAGAAACCCACCCACGGATCATATCTTCAAACCGTACATCCTGATTACGAGGCATTTTCATGCGGATCACGTACGGATCTCCGTTTTCTATTTTTCTTTTTACTTCATCTGCCGGCAATGTCAGTGAATTTTTCATGGACATACGCGTAACTGTATTGTATTGCCAGTTCGGCATACCCATTTGTTTGGCAGCTTCTCTTACAGCATCCAGCTCTTCCGCCGTATCGAAAGCATAATATGCTTTGTCATTTTCTACCAGCTCTTCCGCATAAGGACGATACATCGGTTTACGCTCAGACTGAACATACGGGCCGTATTCGCCGCCGATTCCCGGTCCTTCTGTCGGAAGGATTCCGCACCAGGTCAACGCTTCCATGATGTATTCCTGTGCTCCGGGAACAAAACGTGTCTGATCGGTATCTTCAATACGAATCAGAAAAGTTCCGTTATTTTTCTTCGCAAATAAATAGTTGTATAATGCTGTTCTTACTCCACCCATGTGCAAAGGGCCTGTCGGTGACGGAGCAAATCGAACACGTACCTTACTTTCTGACATTGTCTTTATATTTTGGGCAAATTTACGCTATCGTCCCTTCAAATACAATCCTTAACCTATTTTTTAGTATTGTTTTTGTTCATTTAACCTAACTTAGTAGGTTAAACTTTATTTCGTATATGAATGCTTACGAACATTTATTAAATCATATTGATGCTTTTATCCGGAAATACTATAAAAACCGGATGATAAAAGGTGCTATTTTGTTCGGTACTTTTTCGCTGATTTTGTTTTTGAGTGTCATCACGCTGGAGTTTTTCGGAAGATTTTCCTCTTCCGTCCGCCTTTCTTTATTGTTGCTTTTTATTTTTGGAACAACAGCTTTACTGGTTTATTATGTCCTGATCCCTTTTTCTAAAATTTTATCTTTTGGAAAACGGATTTCAAGAGAGCAGGCCGCGAAGATCATCGGGAATTTCTTTCCTGAAGTTTCCGACCGTTTATCCAATACATTACAGTTAGGAAGGGAAACAGATGAGAATCACCCTAACTTTGAGCTGATCCGTGCAAGTGTGAATCAACGGTCGAAACAGCTTTCCGTATTCAATTTTCCTTCAGTGATTGATTTGAAGGCGAATATGAAATATGCGAAGTATTTTGCCTTGCCCCTTTTATTGTTTCTGGCAATTCTTATTTTCAATCCTTCCTTTATAAAAGATTCTACCGGGCGTGTAATCGCTTACGATAAAGAATTTGAAAAGCCGAAAGCATTTGAGTTTTTTCTCCTGAATAAAGAATTTATTATCAGCGAAGGAGAGGATTACCAGCTGGAGGTGGAATTGAAAGGAAAAACCCTGCCGGAAAATGTATTTGTAAAATCCCCGCTTGGCTCCTACCAGATGCAGAAAACGGCTAAGAATAAATTCCTCTATACATTTAATAAAGTAACCAAATCGTTCAGCTTCCAGTTTGAAGCAAATAATGAGTCTTCTTCCGTTTTTGAAATCAAAGTAATTCCGAACGCTGTGATGGGCAAATTTAATGCGAAGATCATCTATCCCGGATATTTGGGAAAAGAGCCGGAGTTAATCTCTAATGCCGCTGATCTGACGATTCCGGAAGGTTCCGTTGTGGAGTGGGACGTATATTCTAAAAATACAAAGCAGCTGCGGTTTAGATTCAGCGATACCACTTTCACGTTTGACCAGGCAGGATTTCGGTTCAAAAAGAAATTCAGGGAATCCACACCGCTTTTTATTGCGCTTAAAAACGAGCAGACGAATAAGTCCGATTCTTTGAACTATTTCGTAAACGTTATTAAAGACCTGCATCCAACTATTTCGGTGGAAGAAAAAACAGATTCCATTTCTTCTGCCATCCGTTTTTTTGAAGGGAAAATTGCGGATGATTATGGTTTGACATCCCTGACATTTTTCTACGAGATCAAATCCAGGAACGGGAAGATCAGAAAAAAATCACAACCGGTTCTGAAACCATCAGGAACGGCTTTCTCTTTTAACTACGCGTTTGATTTCAGAAGCGATTCCCTGAATGTAGAAGACGAGATCGATTATTATTTTGTTGTGTATGATAACGACGGTGTGAACGGTTCAAAAGCAACCAGGAGCCAGACTTTTTCCTACAAGCTTCCTTCAAAAGAAGAGCTGATCGACCAGCGGAACGAATCCATTGATAACGCGAAAAAAGATATTCAGGAGCTGATGAAGGACGTTCAGCAGTTCAATAAAAACGTGGAGCAGTTGAAAAAAGAATCACTGAACTCAAAATCCAACTCCTGGAATAACCTGAATAAAGTTCAACAACTGCAACAACAACAGGAATCTCTGCAGCAACAGTTACAGCAACTGCAAAATTCCCTGAATGAAAGCATGGATGAGAAAAATTCCTTGTTGGAAATCAGTCCCGAATTGCAGGAAAAATATGATTTGCTCCAGGATCTTCTACAGCAGGTGATGGACAAAGAAATGATGGATCTGCTGAAAGAGATGGAAGATCTGCTGAAGCAGAACAACAAAAATCAGTTTGACCAGAAATTGAACCAGTTCGATCAGAAATCCCAGGATTTGAATAAGCAGCTGGACCGTTCCCTGGAGCTGCTGAAAAAGACGCAGGTGAATGAATTGATGAATGACCTTGAAAAAAGCCTGGAAGACCTTGCGAAAGAACAGGATGAGCTGAGAGAGAAAACAGACAAGAACAGCTTGTCCAAAGAAGATGCTTTAAAACAGCAAAAAGATATAGAAGATAAGTTCAACCAGCTGAAAGAGGACATGAAACGTCTGGAAGATCTGAACAAAGACCTTAAGCGACCTTACGACCTGGATCAGTTCGATAAAGTGAAAGAGGAAATAAGTGATGAATTAAAGCAGGCATCGGAAAACCTTCAGAAAGGAAAAAATCAGAAAGCGTCCTCTAATCAGAAATCCGCTTCTGATAAAATGAAGGAAATGTCTTCTTCAATGGATGGGATGCAGCAGCAGGCCAATTCAAAACAAAATGAAGAAGATATGCAATTGCTGCGTGTTATCCTGAAGAATCTGGTTGCAGCCAGTCTGGAGCAGGAATCGATTATGAATGATGTCGCGAAGGTTAACCTGAATGATCCGTATTTTAATGTTCTGGCGAGAGACGAACGCAAATTAGCGGATAAATCAAAATCGATCATTGATTCCCTGATAGAGCTTTCCAAGCGACAGCCGCAAACAGCTTCTTTTATTGATAAGGAAGTGGCTTCGCTGACCAATGCGCAGAACCAGGCGATAAAAGCATTTGGAGAAAGAAATAAGAGAAATGTCGGTGTTCAGTCTCAATTTGTAATGACATCGTATAATAACCTTGCTCTCTTGCTGAATGAAAGCTTGCAACAAATGCAGTCACAAATGAATCAGCAAAGTGGTTCAAAAGGTTCTTGTGACAATCCTTCTTCCGGCAAAAGCGGAAAGCCCGGAAGTGCTGGTGAAGGGGAAGACGGAGACTTTAAGGAACAATTGAAAAAGCAGCTGGAAAAAATGAAGCAAGGCCAGAACCCGGGAGGGAAAAGCCCTGGAAAAACAGGTGAAGGAACTGAAGGAATGCCGGGTGAAGGCGGTATGCCTTCCTCAGAGATTGTAAAGATGATTGCACAGCAACGAGCGCTTCGTCAGCAGCTGGAAAAAATGAGACAAGAGCTGAATAAAGATGGAAAAGGAACCGGAAATTCGTTGAATCCACTGATTAATGAGCTGGAGAAACAGGAAAAGGATTTGTTGAATAAGCGTATAGGAAGAGATCAGATCAACCGTCAGCAGGAGATTTTGACGCGATTACTGGAGTCGGAGAAAGCTCTTCGGGAAAGAGGCTTAGATGATAAGAGGGAAAGTAAATCCGGAAAAACTTACAATTTAGGTAACCAAAATCGGATTGATGAGTATAATAGACAAAAACTACATCAATTGGAATTGTTCCGTACAATCGATCCGGTTTATTCAAAATACTATCTGGATAAGGCATCGGAATATTTCAATCGACAATTATGATTGGACAATGGTTATTGAAAATTTGAATGTGTCTTCCAGTTTGAATAAGATATCAGATGTTGAAACGCTGATTGAGAGAGTTTGCTCTTCTTTATCCGTTAATGACGATATATATGGCAATATTCTGATCTCTGTTACGGAAGCATTTAATAACGCTGTGATTCATGGAAACCGGAACAACGAAACCTTACCTGTTTTAATAGACGTAGAACAAAAAGATAATTCGGTTTTCTTCAGAGTCACAGATTCAGGAAACGGTTTTGATTATAATAACCTTCCCGACCCAACAGCACCTGAAAATATAGAGAACGAATGCGGAAGAGGCATTTTCCTTATACGGAATTTAGCGGATGCTGTTGATTTTAATGAATCAGGAAACTCTATTGAAATTGGGTTTACACTGTAATGATTGACTTTAATTTTGAAAATATTGATCCGATTGAATTAGATTTTGATCGGATTTCTGATTGGATTTCACAAATTGTTTCACGTGAAACAAAATCGTTGGGAGACCTTACTTATATCTTTTGTGACGATGAGTATATTCTGGATGTTAACCGGCAATATTTGGATCACGATTATTATACGGACATTATCACCTTTGATTATTCTGAAGGAGGTGTTGTTTCCGGGGATTTATTCATTTCACTTGACACCGTTCGCTCCAACTCGGAGCTTTTTTCCACTCCTTTTCTTCAGGAATTACACAGGGTGATTATTCACGGAGTGCTTCATCTGTGCGGATATAAAGACAAGTCAGAAGAAGATGAACGCCTGATGAGAGAAAAGGAAAATGAAGCTTTGCGTTTCATTAACATGGTTTAGGCCCTGGTTTCTTAATTTTGTAATCAGTTTTAATATTGTTTCACGTGAAACATTCTTTCGATGTTAGATAAGTTTGATGTTATAGTTGTGGGTGGCGGACATGCGGGATGTGAAGCTGCAAATGCAGCTGCGAAGCTGGGTTCAAGAACGCTTTTGATTACAATGAATATGAATGTCATTGCTCAGATGAGCTGTAATCCTGCGATGGGCGGTGTTGCAAAAGGACAGATTGTTCGTGAAATTGATGCGTTGGGAGGCGGTTCGGGAATCGTTTCGGATTTGTCTGCGATACAGTTCCGGATGCTGAACCTTTCAAAAGGACCTGCCATGTGGTCACCGAGAACGCAAAACGATCGTATGCGCTTTGCTGAAGAATGGCGTTTGTTGCTGGAGCGAAACCCGAATGTGGAATTCTGGCAGGATACAGTGACAGGACTGATTGTTGAGGATGGGAAAGTTGCCGGTGTGAAAACCCAGTTAGGAATTGATATTTATGCAGAAGCGGTTGTCCTGACGAATGGTACTTTTTTGAATGGTCTGATTCATATTGGGGAGAAACAGTTCGGAGGCGGAAGGATTGGCGAGAAAAACGCGAAAGGAATAACAGAAGATTTGGTACAACTCGGCTTTGAAGCCGGAAGAATGAAAACGGGAACTCCTCCCCGCTTGGATGGCCGTTCTCTGGACTATTCTAAAATGGAGATTCAGGACGGAGATGTTTTTCCCGGAAAATTCTCTTACGGAGACACTCCTTATCTGAAACACCAGCGCCCATGCCATATTACTTATACGAATGAAGCAACACATGATATTTTAAGAAGTGGATTTGATCGTTCTCCGATGTTTAACGGGGCAATTCAATCCCGCGGACCGAGATACTGCCCTTCTATTGAAGATAAAATCAATCGTTTTGCTGAACGAGAAAGACACCAGCTTTTTGTAGAGCCGGAAGGATGGAATACCGTTGAAATTTATGTGAACGGATTCAGTACTTCTCTTCCGGAGGAAATTCAGCTGAAAGCATTGAAGTCTGTTCCCGGATTTGAAAATGTAAAAATGTTTCGCCCGGGCTATGCCATCGAATACGACTATTTTCCTCCTACTCAGCTGAAGCATACACTGGAAACAAAGCTGGTGGAGAACCTTTATTTTGCCGGGCAGATTAACGGAACGACAGGATATGAAGAGGCCGCCTGCCAGGGTTTAATGGCGGGAATTAATGCAGCACGGAAAGTTCAGGAAAAGGATCCTTTTATTCTGATGCGCTCACAGGCATATATCGGGGTGTTAATTGACGACCTGATCACAAAAGGCACGAAAGAACCTTACCGTATGTTTACTTCAAGAGCGGAATACCGGATTCTTTTGCGCCAGGATAATGCCGATCTGCGACTGACTCCTTTAGCACATGCGATAGGATTGGTGACAAACGAAGAATTAAAACGAACGGAAGATAAATCCCAATCCGTGGAACAGTTCAAAGAAGCCTTGAAAACAATCGGGATCAAACCGGAAAAGGCAAATCCAATTCTGGAGGAAAAAGAATCTTCTCCCCTTTCTCAGCAGGTAAAAGCTACATCTGTTATTACACGGCCAAATATTTACCTGGAGGATCTCTGCAATATGTCCGATGAAATTGCTCAGCTGAAAGAATCATTCGCTGCTGTTCATCCGGATGTTCCAATGCAGACAGAAATTCAGCTGAAATACGAAGGATATATTCATCGGGAAGAAGAAATGGCGAACAAAATGAATCGCTTTGAAGATTTGAAAATCCCGGATGATATGGATTATGCTCAATTGAAATCAATATCTTTAGAAGCGAGAGAAAAGCTGAATACAATACGGCCCGCGACTGTCGGTCAGGCAACACGGATCAGTGGGATTTCGCCAAGCGATATTTCAGTATTATTAATTTATTTAGGAAAATAGTTCCACGTGAAACAATCTGTAACTTTAGCTACGTGCCCTGTCTGTGACAGCTCTGATATTACAAATTCTATGAATGTCCGGGATCACATGATTACACAGGAGATTTTTACTGTTCAGAAATGTGGTACGTGTGATTTTTATTTTACAAATCCCCGCCCGGCGGAAGAAATTATAGGAAATTACTATAAGAGCGAAGAATATGTTTCTCACTCGTCTTCCAACAAAGGAATCATCAACAAGCTGTACAATATTGTTCGCGGAATAACGCTAAAGCAAAAAAGAGCTGTTCTGGAGCAGCTGACAGATGGAAGAAGCCTGCTTGATATCGGTTGCGGAACAGGACATTTTCTGAATGAATGTAAAACAAACGGCTGGTCTGTTTTAGGTTTGGAGCCGGATGCAGATGCCCGTTCATTTACAAAAGAAAAATTTGGGATAGAAACGTTGCCTGTTGAAGAACTCTATGAACGCGAAAAGTCTTCGTTTGATGTGATTACCATGTGGCACGTTTTGGAACATGTGTATCATTTGAAGAAAGATGTCCGGCAAATTTCCGGATTGATAAAGCCCGGCGGATTTTTGATTATTGCTGTTCCGAACAGAGAGTCCTGGGATGCCCGGAATTATAAAGAGCTTTGGGCGGCGTATGATGTTCCCCGCCATCTATATCATTTCTCTGAGAAAAATGTGATTGAGCTGATGAAGCAGTTTGATCTGAAACACCAGAAAACACTTCCGATGAAATTTGACAGCTTTTATGTTTCGATGCTTTCTGAAAAATATAGGAAAGGATCTTTGTTCAAAGCGATGGTCAATGGATTTCGCTCTAACCTGAAAGCAAAATCCGGTTTTGGGTATAGTTCCCAGATTTACATCTTCAAAAAATAGATTTCTTACCCGTTTTTAATGGTGAAAACGCGTTTTAAGGCTTTTAGACGCGTTTTTTTGTTGCTGAAAAGGGAAACACCTTGCCTGTGTGGAGATCGTTAAATGCAGCGAGGCGATTTTTTGCACTTTTCAGGTGGTTTTTGTGTGATTTTTTAAAATGGATATTAGGGCATTATGATTTTAAGATATTAAGATGATAAGGTTCCTGGTTGTCTTCTGTTTTCTATAAGTCTTACCTCTTGCCTTTAAAAGTCTATCTTCTTGTATCTATCCTCTATTTCACCGGTTCTACCCAGTCACCGTATTTCTTTATAATATCAATCAGCGCTTCTACCGCTTTTTCTTCCGGTACGTTTTTCTCGATGATCTCTTTTTCTTTGTAAAGATGAATTTTTCCAGGTCCGGATCCTACGTACCCGTAATCCGCATCTGCCATTTCTCCGGGACCGTTTACGATACAACCCATAATTCCTATTTTCACTCCTTTCAGATGCGCTGTTTTTTCTCTTATTTTTTGAGTGGTTTCCTGCAAGTCGAAAAGCGTTCTTCCACAAGAAGGACAAGAGATGTATTCTGTTTTGGAGATCCGCGTCCGTGTCGCCTGAAGAATTCCGAAAGAAAGGTTCGTTTTAATTTGGGCGGAAGCAGCTCCGTCGATCCATATCCCGTCACCGAATCCGTCAATGAAATGATTTCCTGCCTCGCTTGCAATGTGCAGCTGGAAGCTTTCCGTATCTTTTTGAGAATTGTTAAAATATAAAATAACCGGATTCTCTATTTTAACACTATCCAAATATATTCTTGCATAACGGTAAACCTGCGTTTTATTGCTGAAAGTTGTTTTCAGGACAATGATCGCATTTGGGAAATCTTTAATAAGATCCAGATCACCTTCAATCGGGTCTGTTTCCAGGAAAAAAGACTGCTCCTTCCCTATTCCGTTCAGCTCCTGCGGCTTTAAATAAGGAATGAACTGTGGAGAGTCGTGATAATTTGTTTTCCAGTTCTCATAATCTGTCACGACAACCAATGTGCCTGGAATCGCAAAATCTAATTTATTTTTGCCAATATATAAATAATCAATCGCTTGATCCTGTATATTCCATTTGTCTAATTGCACGCTGTAATGGTAACCGTAGCTGAACAGATTTGCAGGAGTAATTGCAGTTTGTTCCGAAAGGTTCCCAACAACAACAGGAACGTGTTTTCCTCCGGTTTTATCAATTGAAAATGAATGTCTTCGTTCGTATCCGAAAGGGTTATAGCTGAGCTTTACAGGAAAATCGAATACAAATTCATTTTCGTGAAAATCGTATTTTTCAATCAGTTTCCGCGCGACCGGCATTTCAAATTCCGGATCTTCTGTCAGAGAAACGCGGATAGTATCGCCCAAGCCGTCTTCCAGCAAAGCTCCGATCCCAACCGCGGACTTGATGCGCCCGTCCTCACCGTCGCCCGCTTCTGTTACTCCCAGATGCAGCGGATAATTCATGCTTTCTTTCATCATTTCCGCTACCAGCAAACGGTAAGCATACACCATGATCAGCGTATTGGAAGCTTTCATGGAAATGACGATATCATGAAAATCGTTTTTTCGGCAGATGCGTAAAAACTCCATGGCAGATTCCACCATTCCTTCCGGAGTATCCCCGTATCTGCTTAAAATCCGGTCACTTAATGATCCGTGATTCGTCCCGATACGCATCGCCGTATGATGCGCTTTGCAGATCTGTATCAGCGGAGTGAATTTATCCTCTATCCGTTCAAGTTCTCTGGCATACGTTTCATCCGTAAAATTGATTTCTTCAAACTTCTTTTTGTCGGCATAATTTCCCGGGTTAACACGTACTTTTTCAATAAGCTTTGCCGCTATTTCCGCAGCGTTTGGCGTAAAATGAATGTCTGCTACCAAAGGAACCGTATAACCTCTTTTGTCGAGCGCTTCCCGGATGTTTTTAAGATTTTCCGCTTCTTTCTTGCTTGGCGCTGTCAGACGCACCAGCTCACAGCCCGCTTCGATCATCCGGATGGATTGTTCCACGGAACCTTCCATATCCATTGTGTCGGTAGTCGTCATGGACTGAATCCGGACAGGATTTTTTCCTCCCATTTTCATTGTTCCAATGGTTACTTCTATCGTTTCAAACCGCTTACGGTTAAAAGGATCGACACAATACTTTTGCGAAATTTCAGACATCAGCTTTACTTATGAGGAACAAATTTACAACTAAAAGCAGGCAATTATTCCTCCTTATTCTACAATTTTCCTAATATTAACGTTGAAAACTTATTTGTGATGATTGATTTTAATGACGTCCGTTATTTTTGCCTGTCTTTGCCACATGTGACCGAAGATTTTCCGTTTGATGCCTCCACGCTGGCTTTTCGTGTGGGTGGAAAGATCTTCAGCCTCGCGGATGTGGATGAGGCTTCCTCCATGAATTTAAAATGCGATCCGGAAAAAGCAGTTGATCTCCGGGAGCGACATCATTTTATCCTGCCGGGCTACCACATGAGCAAAAAACACTGGAATACAATCGTTTTTGATCCTGAATTATCCATGGATTTTCTGAAAGAATTAATCGTTCATTCGTATGAGCTGATTTTCAACAGCCTGACAAAAAAGCAAAAAGAAGAGCTTCTGAAAAATTAAAAACGTTATCGGAAAGGAGTGAATGCCAATGAAAAACAGGTAATAAGATCTATGTAATTGAAGGATCTGAGTGAATTAGCTACTTTTGTTATCATGAAAAATACAGCTGTAAACTATTTTTTATTACCCATTCTGTTGATTTTGAGCATAAATGCTTTTGCTCAAAAAAAGAAATATTATCCTCCGGTTCCCATAGATACTGTTTTACAGAAAGGAAAGGAAATGTTCCTTTCAGGTCCGGCTGTCCCTAACAAGACAGGAAAAAATATTATTTTGATTGTCGCAGACGATCTGGGCAAATACGATTTGTCCGTTTACGGAAACCCGTACATTAAAACACCACATATTGACCAGCTGGCAAACGAAGGAGTTCTGTTCAACAGCGGTTATGCCACAGCAGCGGTTTGCAGTCCTTCCAGAGCGGGATTCATGACCGGACGTTATCAGCAGCGGTTTGGCTATCATTTACAACCTCATCCACGATATCCGAAAAATAAATTTGAGTTGTGGGCATTTAAAAACCTGATTAATACCAGTTATCTGAACCCGGAAAGCTATGGGCTTTATCCGGACAAGAACGAAAAAAACATGGGATTGCCCGGCTCTGAAATTACCGTTTCGGAAATGCTAAAGCACAATGGCTATCGTACCGCCTGGATCGGAAAATGGCACTTAGGTTACAATGAGCCGCTTATACCAAAAAATTTCGGCTTCGATTACCGTTATGGCTGTTATGAAGCCTACACGCTTTTTGCGGATCCGAAGGACAAAACAATCGTTAACGCACCGATAAAAGAATTTACAGATAAAGTCATCTGGAAAGGCGGAAGAAAAGGAGCGTGCGCCATTCGTGAAAATGAAGTGGAAATTGATGAAAAAGAATACATTACCTATGCGTTTTTCAACCGGGCAAAACAATTTATTTCGGCTTCTTCCAGCCAGCCATTCTTTGTTTACCTTCCGGTTACCGCTCCACATACGCCGTATCAGGCTCCGAAAGACATTTACGACCAGCTGAGCCATATTTCCGAACATAACAAACGGGTATATTATGCAATGGTTGTTGCGCTGGATAACGCCATAGGGGATTTGATCAGCTACCTGAAAGAAACAGGACAATATGAGAATACACTGATAATTTTCACGAGTGACAATGGCGCTGCGCTGTACAGTGAAACCGTGGACAATAAACCGCTGAATGGCGGAAAAATGACACTGTTTGAAGGCGGAATCAATGTTCCGTTCATTATACACTGCAAATCATTGTTCCCGGAACCTTTAAAAATCAACGCTCCGATAAGCCTGCTTGATGTTTTCCCAACGATTGCGGAAGCGGCAGGAGTAAATTTGCCCGGCGACCGGGAATATGACGGAATTTCACTTTTGAAATATAATTCTGATGAGCTCCTTTCAAAAGAAAGGGACAAATTCTACTGGTATTCGGATTATAATTCAGCTATTCGGATTGGTAACTACAAATTGATCGTCAATGATTTAGACAACACGGTTGATTTGTACAATCTCAAAGATGATCCGTATGAAAAAAACAATTTGTCTGCTGATCAGGCGGAAATCGAAAAATTGAAATTCCTGCTGGAACATTGGAAAGCAATGATGCCCAAGCTGTATTGGCCCCGAATCATGAATTATGAAGTTGAGATTAACGGAAAAAAATACAGATGGGCCGTTTGAAAACCGTTGTGTTGAGCCTGATGCTGTTGCCGTTTTATTTTTCTGCACAAAGAAAAGCAGTTCCTGCATTGACTGTAAATCCTTTAGTTTGGGTAAAAGGAGGAAAAATCACCATCGGAAATAAGGAACAACCCGATGCACAGCCGTTGTTTCGGACAAAGGTTACGGGGTTCTGGATGCAACAATATGAAGTTACGAACAGGCAATTTTCGGAATTTGTAAAAAATACAGGTTATGTCACGCTTGCAGAAAGAAATGGAGGTTCGTATGTTTTTAATTCCTCTTTAGTAACAGATTCCTTTACCCTTGCTGAAGCTCCGTGGTGGAGATTTGAGCCAGGTGCAGGCTGGAACCATCCCGAAGGAATGAGCTCATCCATTAATGGCAAAGAAAATTTTCCGGTTGTCCACATTGCCTACGAAGATGCCTGCGCTTATTGTGAATGGCTGGGCATGCGCCTGCCAACGGAGGTTGAATGGGAATACGCAGCCAAAAAGAATGGCGATGTGACCGCTAAAAACATCTGGCAGGGAATTTTCCCTGATACTAATTGGGCAATAGACGGTTTTGAGGGGACAGCTCCCGTCGGAAGTTTCAAGCCTGGTAAATCAGGACTATATGATATGCAAGGGAACGTATGGGAATGGTGTCATGATCCTTATCATCAGAATGCGTATTATTTTGCCGGAAAATGGAAGGTCCTTTCTTATGAGCCGCTTGTGCCCGCTTATTATGATGAGTTTTCCCCGTTTGAGGAAACAAGAGTGATCCGGGGCGGATCGTTTTTATGTGCTGAAAATTATTGTAAAGGATACGAACCCGGCAGAAGAATGCGCTCTTCCGTAAATATGACATTTTCACATATCGGGTTCCGGTGCGTAAAAAGGAAGTGAAATTATCTTTGTACAAGCTCCCTTTTGCTTACCTTTAACAGGTGAAATTGACAACATGAGCATCAGAATTGATAAATATGTCTGGAGTGTGCGGCTGGCGAAAACACGTTCACAAGCGACCGAGCAGATCCAGAAAGGAAAAATAAAGCTGAACGGTTCACAGGTAAAGCCGTCACGGGATGTAAAGACCGGCGATGTGATACAGATAATAAAAAACACCGCCGTTTTTGAATATAAAATCAGGGATGTCCTGGATAAGCGCATCGGAGCGAAGCTCGTTGCCGATTACCTGATCGACGTGACGAAACCGGAAGAAATAGAACGCTTTAAGACCTACATCGCAGCACAATCCACTTACCGTAACTATGGAACAGGCCGTCCAAATAAACATGACCGGAAAAATATTGACGATTTTTTAATGTGGGACGATGGGTCTGAAGACGAAGAAGATTTGTAATTTAGCAGGCAGTAAAAATGAAAATAAAACCCTTACGATGAGTAGTTTTAATTTAAACGAGATTTTAAAAGAATTAAATATTCCGTCACTTTCTTCAGGAGTAAGCACTGGTAATGAATGGATAAAAACATCCGGTAGCGTTATCGAGTCTTATTCTCCGGCAGACGGAAAGCTGATCGCATCTGTTACAGGAGCAACAGCGGGAGATTATGAACAAGCAATAAAAAAAGCAGAAGAAGCTTTTAAGATATGGAGAACCGTCCCCGCTCCGAAACGAGGAGAGATCGTTCGCCAGTTCGGAGATTTGTTGCGTAAGCACAAAGATGCGTTAGGGAAGCTGGTGTCCTATGAAATGGGTAAATCCCTGCAGGAAGGCTGGGGAGAAGTGCAGGAAATGATCGACATCTGCGATTTTGCCGTAGGACTTTCCCGCCAGCTGTACGGTTTGACCATGCACTCGGAGCGTCCCGGACACAGAATGTACGAGCAATATCACCCGATCGGTATCGTGGGAATCATTTCCGCATTCAACTTCCCGGTTGCCGTTTGGTCATGGAATACCGCTTTAGCCTGGGTTTGCGGTGACGTTTGTGTGTGGAAGCCTTCAGAGAAGACTCCGATTACAGCGGTTGCCTGCCAGCGAATCATAGCAGAAGTTTTAAAAGACAACAATTTACCGGAAGGAATCTCCGGATTGGTAATTGGTGATGCCGAAATCGGGAAATTAATGGCCAGTGACAAGCGCGTTCCGCTGGTTTCCGCGACAGGATCTACACGAATGGGAATTTCCGTGGCAGAAGCAGTAGCGAAACGTTTGGGTAAATCCTTGTTGGAATTAGGAGGAAACAACGCGATCATCATTACGCCGTCAGCAGATCTGAAAATGGTTGTTCCGGGAGCTGTATTCGGTGCGGTTGGAACCTGTGGTCAACGCTGTACATCTACCCGACGCCTGATCATCCATGAATCCATTTTTGACAAAGTAAAAGAATCCGTTGCAAAAGCTTACGGACAGCTGAAAATCGGAAATCCGTTAGATATAAATAACCACGTTGGCCCACTGATGGACAAAGCAGCAGTAGAAACATATTTAAAAGCACTGGATACGGCTAAGGCAGAAGGAGCTATTCCTGTGGTAGAAGGAGGAACTTTAGAAGGAGCTGGCTACGAATCCGGATGCTATGTGAAACCAGCGATTTTTGAAGCGAAAAACGACTATAAAATTGTTCAGACAGAAACATTTGCTCCGATTTTGTACCTGATTAAATACTCAGGAGAAGTGGAGAATGCGATTGAAATCCAGAACAATGTTCCACAAGGATTGTCTTCCGCGATCATGACAAATAATCTGAAAGAAGCGGAGAAATTCCTTTCGTATGCAGGTTCAGACTGTGGTATCGCAAATGTGAACATTGGAACATCCGGAGCTGAGATCGGAGGGGCTTTCGGAGGAGAAAAAGAAACCGGCGGCGGCCGTGAATCAGGTTCAGATGCATGGAAAATCTATATGAGAAGACAAACCAATACGATCAATTATTCCGACAGTTTGCCATTGGCACAGGGAATTAAGTTTGATTTGTAAATTGGAAAATAAATTAGAAAGAGAAGAAGGTCGGAATTTTCCGACCTTCTTTGTTTTGTACCCTTTATTCATAAATTATCTTTTTGTGATAATTTTTCTCTCCCATTTTGTATTGTTTGCCCCGTTGGGATAAGGCATTAAAGTTATTGCTGTGGCGGCTAAATAATTGTTGTTTTCTGTTTTTAAAACATTAAAATCAAAGGAGTTTAAAGATATATTCTTCTGATTGGCTTTTTTATATATTCCAAAATTTGTAGAAATATGGATGTAATTATATAAAGCGTTATAATTATAAGGTTGTTTTGGAGTTTTGTTAGTAATATAATTCAATAAGTATTCTTTTAAAGGCTCTAGATTTTTATCTATATCAAGAGTATTATCAAGAGTGAATATGGATGCAGTTTTATTAGTTTGAATAGCCATTATTTGCCCGTAAACATTGCTTAAATTGTCAGATACCTGATAAGGATAATTATTTTCGGAGCTAGGTCTTTGAGATGCAATATTTCGCATAAGAATGGAAGATTTCGGATATTCAATATTCTTATTTTCATCGAGCAAATCCGTCCATATATAGTTTCCAAAAGAATCTTGAACAGTCGTTTTGATCTTCTCAACATCGTTTTTTTGATTGGATAAAGATTTTGGAAATTCATTTAAAAAAAGACTTTCATTTTCAACGACATATCCTCCACCAACATCTGCATGAGCTCCGGGAACAAATATTTCTTTTATTGTGTTTGAGAAAGAATCTTTAAGATTTTTAGGGATATCAAGAACTCTGGTAAGCGGGAAATAATACCTGCACTCGTGCATTGCGCATAAGTGGATAATTTCATCAATTTTACTTAAGGTTTGTTCTGTAAAAAAGACAGGATATAGTTTTGCAGGATTTATAATATTGGTGGATTCCACGGTGTCAAATAAGCCTAAGAATTTAATTTTTACATTTTGATTTGCCAGTATTTCATTTACAAAGGCCCTTGCTAATGTTGAACCTCTACTAAATCCATAAACATACACTTCAATATTTTTATCTTTATTGTTGTTTAAAAAGCTGTTGAAATGATTAATTCCTATAGCTAATTTATCATCACTCGAATACCCTTCATATCCAGCAGGATTCATACATGTGGCCATTGCCCAGTTACTGTCCTCTTTGCCTGTTTTTGTCCCAACACCCTCTATGTAACATTTATTATTATCCTCAAATGTGCATAAGCTGAATAATTTGAAAACATTTGTTTTGTTCTGAAAATAACTGTTGTTATTGTTTTTAGGAGCAGCATTATTATTTTCAATGTTGATTCCATTGTTTCCCGTGCCATCAAAAAAATAGCCCAGAGAGATTACCTGTTCGTTTTGCATAAGTAAAAGTTTAAATTTTATAACAGGGTCAAAATAAAAAAACAAAAAAGATTTATGGTAGCGTATTTATACCCTATTTACAAGGAGTTTATACTCTAAAATAAAAGGGAGTATTTAGCCGGTATATGCTTTTTAATTTAAAGATGTTGATGGAAAAGGTTTTTAAGAATGATTGCAATTAAAATGAAAAGGAAAGATGCTGATATTTTCATTTTGTGAATTTCTATGCGGACGAGTATTTAATTAATGGAAATGATTTTGTTAAATTATTTGAAAACTCAAAGACTTTATTTAATTTATGCGTCAACTAAACATTAAACAACATGAAGAAACTTTATTCCTTTTTTATTGGGATAGGCTTTTTCTGCTCTGCCTTTGGACAGCACAAAGAAGCCTTTCAGACAGCGTATAAAAATCATCCGTATATCCGGACCGGCTTATTGGAGGCTGTTGCTTTTACAAACACACATATCCGAGACATCAAATCCGAAGAACAGGAATCTTGTTCAGGAATGCCGCTGCCGTATGGAATAATGGGGATTTTTGATCAGGGGAAGAATTATTTCCGGGAAAACGGATTGAAAATTGCGGAAATATCCGGAATTTCTGTGGAAATTCAAAAGCAGAATATTTACAGTCAGGTACTTGCATACGCAAAAGCATACAATCAGTTGATGGAACAATTTACAGGAGGAGATGTTCTTTTAGCTTTAAATCCCCGATATATAAGAGCCGTTTTGGCAGAGCTTTCAGAGATTCCGGAGGATGGACTTGTAAATAGGTACGCCCTGGACTTACAAGTGTACGAAATTCTTAAAAATCTGGATGATGAAGGTTTGTCCGAAAGATATGGGTTTGATCGGGTAAAAATCAGTTTTTCAGAAGTTTTCGGAGAAAAAAATGCTCTGCTTTTATCTTCACCCAAAGTTATACTAACGGAAACAGGAATAAAAAATCCGGTGAATACTATGGAAATGTATCAGCCGTTACCTTACGTTTCTCCTGTAAATTTTCAACAGAAATCAGTGGATTATGCTCCTTCAACATGGAATGCCGCTCCTTCCTGTAATTATAGTTCAAGAAGTGGAACAGCTGTTTCTGCAGTGACGATTCACACAATTCAGGGAACATATGCCGGAGCAATTTCGTGGTCACAAAACTGTAGTTCCGGTGTTTCTTATCACTATGTTATCCGTTCTTCTGACGGGCAGATTACCCAAATGGTACTCGAATCCAATAAGGCCTGGCATGTTGGTTCTGAAAATCCGTACACAATTGGTTATGAGCATGAAGGATATGTTAACGATGCGTCGTGGTATACGAACAGTATGTACAATGCATCCGCAGCTTTGACAATAGACGTCTGTAACAGCGGTTATGGAATTAGTCCTCTGAGAACATATCATAAAGAAAGCACCACCGGCATTAACGTTCAGGGAGGATGTACCAAAATTAAAGGACATCAGCATTATTCGAATCAGACACATACCGATCCCGGAATCAATTGGGATTGGGAAAAATATTATTCCCTGATTAATCCACAAACAACAGCAACAACTTATACAAGCACAAGTGGAACTTTTTATGATTCAGGAGGAGCTTCGGGAAATTATGGTAATGATGAGCGGAATTTCTGGCTGATAAGCCCGGCAAATGCAACAAGTGTTACATTGAATTTCACATCTTTCAATATAGAAAACACATACGATTTTATCTTAGTTTACAACGGGAACACAACGTCTTCTCCTTTATTGGGAAAATTTACAGGAACAACTGCTCCTGCTGCCCTTACGGCAAGCTCGGGAAAAATATTGATAGAGTTCCGGTCTGATTGTGCAACAGTTTCTTCCGGATGGACGGCTTCATGGTCTTCAACAGTTTCTTCCGGAGGCAGCTTATATACTTCTATTCCTGTCGATAATTCATGGAAGACAACAAATTTTTCCGTGAGTATGACAGATGTTTCTGCAAACGGCATACAAGCATCCTTTTATCTTCCGGGAATGAAAGCAGCAGGACAAAACGGATGGAAAGCGAGACAACCGTTAGGCTTTCTGAATGAAGATTTTCAGGACGACCGCTCTAACTGGACGGATGAAAGTGATACATGGCTTATTTCTTCCGGAGTGTTGAAAAACAGCTCATCAAGCAATACCAATACGAATGTCTATTCTTCTGTTTTACAATCCCAGTACTCCAGTTATTTGTATCACTGGAAGCAAAAAATAACATCGACAGGAAGTAATCAACGTGCAGGGTTACACTTTTTCTGTTCCTCAACAACAGGAAACAGAGGAAATTCTTATTTCGTATTTTTCAGAGAAAGCACAAATAAAGTACAGATTTATAAAGTAACAAATGATGTCTATTCGCTGGTTCAGGAAGATGCTTGTACAATTAACAGCGGAGCGAACTACGATATAAAAGTGCTGTACAGTCCTTCTTCCGGAACAATAAAGGTTTTTGTGGATAATGTCCTGAAATCTTCATGGTCAGACAGTTCTCCTATCTTATCCGGTTCATATGTTTCTTTGAGAACGGGGAATTGTATTGCAGAGTTTGATGATGTTCGGATGTACCGTTCCCGTGCTGCTTCCGTAACGATTAATGTAGGTTCTTTGGGACATTTTAATCAAAATTCCGTGGGTGGTATCCGATCAGGTCTATTACGTTCGGTTATTTTAAGCAGTGATGACGACTGGTCTGCAGAGGCCGCTCAGGAATATCTGGTAGATTATACTGCTGCTCTGGCTGTTGTTTTACAGACGAAATTTAGTATAGAAGATGTAAATTTACTGGTTACTAATTCTTTTGATTTTTCGGATCCGGAATCAGCTGTTGAATCAGTGCAGCTTGCTTTGGGTTCTTCTCCGGAGCAAAGTGATATAATGCAGTGGACAGATGTTACACAATTGAAAGAATGGCATTACTCTCAGCAGAGAGAGGTAAATTATAATAAAATATATGCAACTTACATTGTGACAAATGGAGCAGGAATGGAAGAAAGATTTATTGTTGAAAGTGGAAAAACCTCAGTAGATTTTAAAGATGCCGTTGTTTTTCCTAATCCGGCTCTGACGGCGATTCAAATTTCCGGAATTCCGGAAAATACAGCTGTTTCAATAAGTGATGCGACAGGTCGTGTAATATGGAGTGGAGTGGCTGATTCTTTTGAATTGATACCCGTGGATTATCTACAAAAAGGTATCTATCATGTCCGTATGAATGAGGAAGACGGGCAAACAGTCAGGCCTTTTATAAAACAGTAGTCTGATTTATAAAAAAGTCCCGTTAATCGGGACTTTTTTATATTGTACTTGGTTGGAGAAGTGGTTTATTTATCTTTTGTTCAGTTCCGCTTTCGTAGTTTCCATGTAATAATTCCGGAGCCAATGTTCAAAATAGCCAAGATGGTTTTCAAAAACCGCTGCCTTTTCTGTTATTCCATACCTGTGCGCATGGGTGATCCAGCTATCTCCCAATAGCCGGATTGTTTCTACCCAGATCTTTAGCTCTTCTTTTTTCAGTGGTTTGAATACGCCACATGCTGCTCCTAAAAGATATGCTTTTGTGTATGCTTCATCCCGAAATTTGGAAATCGATATGAAATGATCCCGCAAAGACGGAACTTCTCTGAAGACTTGTTCCATGTCAAGAAGGAGGAAACGATAGGTGTATAACTGTTCCATTCCGGCTATGTAACTTTGTAAAAAGTCCCATATCGTGAAATTTCGGATCTCTCTTTCATTTTCTTCTCCCTGCTGAAACAATTCAAAATAAAGGAACTCAATCAGTTCTTCTTTCTTTTTGAAATGATAGTTCAGGTTACCCTGGGAAATTTCCAGCTCCAGTGCAATTTGGCGAAGCGTTACGTTCGCCAGTCCATTTTCATTGAACAATTCCAATGCTTTGTCAAGAATTTTTCGTTTTGTCGGATGAATTTTAGTAAACACGACCTAATTTTAGTATATTTGACCTAAAAATAATAAAAAATGGGCAGAATCCAATATTTTGAAATAGAAGACCTGCACTGGTTTCCTTCTTTTCTGCGGGATCCGATGACCGATTTTCTTCAGTTTGTTTCTAACAAAATGAATGTTTACCAGTCAGTTATTCCTGTAATGGATGACATTTTGAAAAAAAATAAAGAGCAGCATATTATCGATCTTGCTTCCGGAGGTGGAGGCGGATTAATCCGCGTGGTGGAAGAGCTGCAAAAAACAAATCCGGAACTGAAAATAACATTGACTGATTTTTATCCCAATATAGAAGCCTTTAAAAGAACAAAGGTCCGGAATCCCCGTTTTGAATATCTGGAGCAGCCGGTTGATGCCCGTGCGGTTCCGTCAGAATTAAAAGGATTCCGAACGATGTTTCTTTCTTTTCACCATTTTGCACCCAAAGATGCGACAGCTATTCTTACAGATGCAGTCAACAAAAAACAGCCGATAGGTATTTTTGAGGTGCAGGACAGAAGTTTCGCTAGTATTTTTGCCATGCTGCTTTCACCCTTGTCATTTTTGTTTACAGCTCCTTTTATTAAGCCGTTCCGCTGGAGCAGGGTCATTTTTACTTATTTGATTCCGGTTCTCCCGCTGTTGGTATTGCATGACGGAATTGTTTCCGCATTGAGAACTTACCATCCCGAAGAGCTGGATAAGCTTATTGCGGCTGTTCCCGGGAATGACTCATTTGACTGGAAAACAGAGCGGATAAAGTCTAAATCGGGAATCGTAATTTATTTGACAGGAACACCGAAAGATTCGGAGTAAATATTCTGATTTTGAAATGGAATCCTTATTTTTCTGCAAAAAACCAAATGAAAGCGCTGTTATTATCAATTTTTCTTTGCCTTTCTGCAAATTCAGCGAAAAATGTATATATCTGTGTGAGCCCTTCCGCAAAAAAATACCATTATAATAAATTGTGCAGAGGATTGAAAAACTGTACGCATACTATAAAAGAAGTTTCATTGCAGGAAGCAAAAGATCTGAACTATTCGATTTGCGGTTTCGAAGATTAAATGCTAAAATTCCTTTGAATAAAAAAAGAGAGCTCTTTTGAACTCTCTTTGTACATCGGGACGGAAACTTATCGAACTTTTTAGGGGATATGAAAATATTCTTGGCGCTTAACTAAGATTCTTTATCATTACAAACAATATTCTTGATAGTTCATCTGCTCGTTTTAAGAATGAATCAAATATATGCTTATCAATGTTTCCGCTATCGTGGAGTATATCTAGAATTGCCACGCATTCAAAAACAGAACCTCTTGATACAATGAAGAAGTTACGTCTATCCGGTTTTGAAAATCTTCCTGAACCTTCAGCAATATTAAGAGCAATGCTAAACGAAGCTCGAGATAATTGATCTTTTACCGTTTTATCTGGTTTAATGGAATGGATTAGTTGTTTTGATTCCTTTTGCTTTCTTATAGACTTCGAGATTCTGAAATTCAAACATAGTAGTGAAATGTAGTTGTTACTTAAATATACGAATTCTTTTTAAGAACTCCAAACCAACTCTCATTCTCGTTTTGTTTCTCGCTCTGAAAAATAACGGCTGTTTCACTCAAGATTTCAGGACGGTAATGAGAACGAAAATGAAGACAAAAAATAACGGCTGCAAAGTAAAACTTCCACAGCCGTTATTTTTTTGGTACCCGAGGCCGGAATCGAACCGGCACTCCCGAAAGAACAGGATTTTGAATCCAGCGCGTCTACCAGTTCCGCCACTCGGGCATTAAATCGGACTGCGAAGATAAAATATTTTTTAATATTTAGAAAACAGAGAAACATTTTTTTTCGGTAAGTCAGGCACAGGTTTTTCACAAAAACAGTTCTATAGTGTATTTTCATGATTTTATGGCAGATTTCCCTAAAACGTTTATTTTTACCGAAACGAAAAATAAAACATGAGATTATTATACTTTATTCTTTATGCTATTCTTCCTTACACGCTGAAGATTTATTACCCCAAAAAGAAAATAACAAATAATCCAAAAAAGTATTTAGGCAGAACAATTTACGTGAGCAATCATGCGGCTTCTTTTATGGATCCGCTGGTGATTGCCTCCCAGACGCGGCCAATCGTGTTCTTTATGACCCGCGCGGATATTTTTACACCATTGATGAAGCCTATACTTTGGGCGGCGCACATGCTTCCGATTTTTCGTCAGCATGACGGAGGAGATACGAAAGGAAAAAACAAGGAGGTATTTCAGAAATGCGCCAGAGTATTGAAATACGGGCGGAACCTTTTGATCTTTGGGGAAGGTTTTACGGATGATGTATTTGTCAGACGACTGAAACCACTGAAAAAAGGAGCACCGAGAATCGGATTTGACACTCTGGAATCCATCGGCTGGTCTAAAAAAATCTATATTGCTACTGTTGGAATTAACTATGGAGATCCGAACGTAATTGGTTCAGAGATGATTATAAGTAACGGATCTCATATTTGCCTGAACGATTACAAAGAAGAATATCTGGCAAACCCGAATAAGGTGGTAACACAAATTATGAACCTGCTGGAGAAAGACCTGCAAAATCAGCTGACACACGTAGAAGAATATGACTGGGCGTTCTTTCACGAGCACGTGACGAGAATGAAACGCATAGGGATCGATCCTTTTGATAAAGATACTTCTGTTCCGTTGCTGCAGCGCTGGGAAAATTCCAAAAGCTTTGCTAAATGGATCAATGAGCAGGATTTGGACGATGAAGAGCTTCTTGCCCTGAAAAAAGACCTGAACAGCTATTTTTCACTATTGAAAAAACTGCGCATTACCGATACGGTTGTCTACGAAGAAGCTGAAAACAAACAGAATATCGGCCTTAAATGGCTGAAAATTATCCTGTTGCTGCCCTTTTCTGTTTTGGGAGTTATTCATAATTATCTTCCCTATAAGCTGATAAAGAGCTTTGTTGAGAAATCGTTTAAGCGGAGAGTGTTCTGGGCTTCCGTAAAAATGCTGCTGGGAGTTATTGCTATCGGTCTTTGGAATATTCCGCTGGTAATGCTCATGCACTATTTTATAATCAAGCCCTTGTGTGTTGGTTTTGAAAATTATGCCTGGGCGGTTTCCCTCGCTTATTACAGTATTGTTCCGTGGTTTGGAGTCTGCGCTTATTACAGCAGAAGATGGTATGAGAATATCCAGCAACATAAAAAGCTGAAAAAGCAACTTTCCGGTTTGGCGGAAAGGAGAAAGTTTTTGCTGGAGAGAATAAACCGCTTAAGTTTTTTTACAACAAAATAATTGGATAAAAGTTAACATAAAATAATATCTTTATCGAACGAATCAATAATTCCCTTTCTATGAGAAAAACCTTTTTTCTTGTTTGCTTTTCTCTGTTGCTGTACAGCAATGGAGCTAAAGGACAAAACTCAGAAGTAAAAGTACTTACTGCTGAGGAGCTGGAAGAGCTGAGAAATCAACAACTACCCGCAGAAGCAGAAAGAGCATATAATGAAGGAGCATCTGCTTTCATCTCTAAAAACTATCAGGAAGCAATTACCAAATTTAATGAAGCGATCGAGCGGTATCCCTCTTTTACAAGAGCCTATTTAAGCCGTGGAATGAGCTATGCAGGCCTGAAAAGCAAAGAAAACGCGTTTAAAGATTTTGATAAGGTGCTGGAATTAGACGCTACAAATAGCCTTGCTAATTACGAAAAAGCACTGATCTATTTTCAGGACCAGAATTATCAGAAAGCGATCGAAGAGCTGAATGTTGCTATTTCGAAAAATGATATTGAATTGAAATACCACTATCAGCGGGCGATGGCTTATTTCCAGCTGGAAGATTACCAGAAAGCGATTGCTGATCTGGACAGAGTTATCGGGATCAATCCTGACTTTGCTTATGCTTACAACGACAAAGGAAGCATTTACAAGGAGCTTGGAGAAATGGATAAAGCGGTTGAGAACTATAAGCTGGCGGTAAGCAAGGATGCAACATCTAAAATCGCTTACAACAATCTTGGTGCCGCATACAGAAAACAAGGGAAATTTGATCTGGCTATCGAAGCGTTCACCAATGCCATCAAAATAGATAAAGATTTCTACATTGCCTACAACAACCGCGGATATGCAAAGCTTGAAAAAGGAGATTACAACGGAGCAATTGCGGATTTTGATGAGGTTACCAGATTGAAGCACGATTACGCATTTGCCTATAACAACAAAGCTTCGGTTTATATCAAGCTTGAAAAATGGGAAGAAGCAGTAAAAGAATGCGACAAAGCGTTGAAATTCAATCCCGATTACGGTTATGCTTACTATAACAGAGGAATTGCCAATGAAATGCTACACCAGGAAGAAAAATCCTGTGAAGACTGGGCAAAAGCGGCTGAATTAGGCGTGGAAATTGCAAATTCCTACTATTCTAACAGTGAATGTAATAACTTTTAACCGGGAACTATTATGAAAAATATTATACGCTTACTATTTGTTTCATTTTTGACAACAAGTGTTTTCGCTCAGACGGATACACCTTTTGACAAGTCCGTTTTTAAAGAACAGAAAGACCAGCTGAAAGAAGCGGTGAAAAATATTTCCGAAGGAGATAAATATTTTTACGGAGAACCTTTCTCTGACTACAAGCAGGCGCTTCCATACTATGAAAAAGCTTATGCGTTCAATCCGAATAATGCCGAGCTGAACTTTAAAGTGGGGATCTGTTACCTGAATACGAATTTCCGTACGAAATCGCTGGATTATTTTTCCAAGGCGCAAAAGCTGAACCCTTCCGTTTCAGCAGATATCAAATATTATTTGGGGCAAAGCAGCCAGCTGAACAGTAAATGGGATGAAGCATTAAAATATTATAATGAATATCTTTCAGATAATCAATCTAATAAAAATGCGAATTCCTCGCTGATGGAAAATGCGAGAAAGCGCATTACGGAATGTAATTCAGGAAAAGCCCTTCAGAAAAAACCGGCACGGGTATTTATTGATAATCTTGGTGGAAATATCAACTCCGAATATCCGGAGTACAGTATGATTATGAATGCGGACGGTTCGGAAATTTACTTTACGACCAGGAGAAATACAACAACAGGAGGAGGCGTTGATGAGGTGAACGGAGGTTATTTCGAAGATATCTTTTATGCGAAAAAAGACGGAAAAAAATGGACTCCGGCAGCAAATCTGGGCGCACCGATCAACACAGACGGACACGATGCTACAGTTGCACTTAGTCCTGACGGTCAGAAAATGCTGGTATATATTGATGATAAAGGAAATGGAAATATTTACGAAAGTATCCGAACCGGAAATACCTGGAGTAAACCTAAAAAACTGGATGATATAATTTCCTCTCCGTTCCACGAGTCATCAGCATGTTATAGTGTTGATGGAAAAAGATTGTATTTTATTTCCAACCGCCCTAAAGACGGAAGTAAAAAAGGAGCAGGAGGTGACAGAGATATCTATTATGTGACCTGGAATGCAGAAAAAAGCAAATGGGATAATTTAGTGCGTCTTCCGGATAATATTAATTCCCAATACGATGAAGACGGAATCTTTGTTCACCCGGATGGAAAAACACTTTATTTCTCTTCTAAAGGGCATAACTCCATGGGAGGATACGATATCTTCTACACCGTTCTGGATGAAAAAGGGAACTTTTCAAACCCTGTAAATATTGGATGGCCTGTAAACACGCCGGACGATGATATTTTCTTCACCATGACAGCCAGCGGACGTTTCGGCTATATGACCTCTTTCCGTGAAAAAGGATTCGGTGAAAAAGACTTGTATAAAGTTACGTTCCTTGGAGAACCCAAACAGCCGTTACTGAATACGGAAGACATTCTTCTGGCAGGACTGGATGTTATCAAACAGGAAAAAACAATTGAGCCTATCGTGAAAAATGACCGCGGAGAGCTGGCCTTATTGAAAGGAACGATCTATGATGATAAAACCAAGAAACCGCTTTACGCGAAGATTGAGCTTTACGATAACGTTACCGGTGCTTTGCTGGCAGAGTTTGAATCGGATAAGGAAAACGGACGTTACATGTTATCCCTTCCGGCTGGTAAAAACTACGGTATTGCGGTGAAAGCGGACGGATATCTTTTCCATTCGGAGAACTTTGACATTCCTAAAGGCGCGGATTACACGGAATACAACAAAGATGTGTACATGAAGAAAATCGAAGTAGGAGAGGTGATCGTCCTGAAAAACATTTTCTATGATTTAGGAAAACACACACTTCGCCCGGAATCAAAATCAGAGCTGGATCGTCTGATTAAGCTGATGAATGACAATCCTACCTTGAAAATTCAGATCTCCGGACACACGGATTCACGTGGCTCGGATCAGTCCAACAAAGAGCTCTCTTTGAACCGTGCGAAAGAAGTGGTGAATTACCTTGTAAATGCCGGAATAGCAGCAGCTAGGCTGAAGTATGAAGGCTACGGAGAAGAGCAGCTAATCTATTCTGATGCGGATATTGCGAAATTGAAAACAACAAAAGAAAAAGAAGCAGCTCACCAGGAAAACCGGAGAACAGAGTTCAAGATCCTTTCGAAATAATCTCTAAAGAGAACAGAAAATAAAAACTCCGTGCAGATGCACGGAGTTTTTTCGTTTATGAAGAATTTTTCTTTGAAGTATTGGCTTAAAGGGATAATTACGACCAAGAAGCTCCGTCTTTTGAGTCCTTGATAGTAATTCCGATCTGTGAAAGATAATCCCGTATCTTGTCAGACGTTGCAAAATCCTTATTCGCACGAGCATCCTGTCTCAGGTCAATAACCAGGTCCATTACTCCGTTCAGCTTGCTGTTGTCCTGATCTTCTTTAAACTGCAATCCCATTACATCGAAAATAAACGCTTTCATAGCGCCGATCAGCGACTCTTTGTCTTTTTCTGAAATGCCTGCTTTTTTGTCGTTAATGGAATTGATATATTTTACCGCTTCAAATAAGCGAGCCACCAGAACAGGAGAGTTGAAATCATCGTTCATGGCTTCATAGAAGCCCGCTATAAGCGTTTCTGTGTTTTCTGTTGATGTTAGTGCCGCAGGAAGGCTCTGAAGCGTTTTAAACGCTTCCATTAAGCGGTCAAAACCTTTTTCGGCTGCGTTTAAAGCTTCGCTTGTAAAATCCAGCGTGCTTGAATAATGCGCCTGCATCATGAAGAAACGCACAACCATCGGATGATATGCCTTGTCTAACTCCAGATTTTCTCCGGAAAACAGCTCGTTCGGAAGAACGACATTTCCCGCGGACTTGGACATTTTACGCCCGTTCAACGTCAGCATGTTTCCGTGCATCCAGTAGTTAACCGGAGATTTCCCGTTTGCAGAGCAACCCTGTGCAATTTCACACTCATGGTGTGGAAATTTCAGATCCATCCCGCCGCCGTGAATATCGAATTGTTCTCCTAAATATTTTGTGCTCATTGCCGAACATTCCAGGTGCCATCCTGGAAAGCCGATTCCCCACGGAGAAGCCCATTTCATAATGTGCTCCGGAGAAGCATTTTTCCACAGTGCAAAATCCAGCGGACTTCGTTTTTCTTCCTGTCCGTCCAGGTCGCGTGTCCCGGCGATTAATTCTTCTACTTTTCTTCCTGAAAGCTCTCCGTAAGGAAATGATTCATTGTATTTGTTCACATCAAAATAAACAGAACCGTTGATCTCGTAAGCATATCCGTTATCAATGATCTTTCTGATCATTTCGATCTGCTCGATGATGTGTCCTGTCGCTGTAGGCTCGATGCTCGGAGGAAGCGTATTGAACTTTCTTAAAACATCATGGAAATCAAGCGTGTATTTTTGCACGATCTCCATAGGCTCCAGCTGTTCCAGCTTCGCTTTTTTAGCGATTTTATCTTCCCCTTCGTCCGCATCGTTTTCCAGGTGCCCGACATCCGTGATATTGCGGACATAGCGGACTTTGTAGCCCAGATGCAATAAATACCTGTAAACTAAATCAAAAGAAACAAATGTACGGCAGTTTCCCAGATGAACGTAATTGTAAACCGTCGGTCCGCAGGCATACATCCCGACAAATCCTTTGTGGATAGGTTTAAATTCTTCCTTTTTTCCGCTCAAACTGTTCTGTATGTACAACGCTTGTTTCATAGTGTTTCTTTAATCTTCGCAAAGATACATTTTTTACTAAATTTTCAGCAGGCGTTTTAAATGCCTGCTGAAAATCAAATCTCTCAAAGTGTTTGTTTTATGCTATCTCTGATATCCTTGCTCTTGCTCAGTAATTACCTGGCAATCCATAAGCCGGGATTTTGCTTCACGACTTCCGTACCGACGATCTGGTGAATTTCAAAATGCAGGATCGAAACGTTCTCGCTTTCTACCGGCAACAGGCTTCCGATCGCTTGTTTTGTAGATACTTTTGACCCTGTTGAGACAAACGTTTCCTGCAGGTTACAATAAACCGTTCGGTAATTCCCGTGCTTGATAATAACGATCTTTCCGACGCCTGGCATCGAAAAAATACTGGTAACTTCTCCTTCAAAAACCGCTCTTACCTGTGCGTTTTTGCTTGTGGAAATATCAATACCATTATTGTTTGTGAATACATCTTTCAGGAAAGGATGCGCCTGTCTTCCGAATGAGCCGGTGACAGCTCCGGATGCGACAGGCATCGGAAGGCGCCCTTTGTTGGATTCAAAACCTTTGTTCAGCTCCAGGTCTTTAGAGCTGGTAAATACCGGTGATGTTTTTGTTGCAGTGGAACCGCTTCCGGTTGTGGTTGTGGTTGTTTTGTCTCCGCTTGCTGTCGGAGTTGTTTTTGTTGCAGCGGCTTTTTTAGCTTCCTCTTCACGTCTTCTTCGTTCTTCTTCCGCTATTTCTTTTTTGATCGCCTCGCTTATTTTTCGTTGCAGCTCTACACGCTTTCGTTCATCGCTTTTTACTTTCGCTGCAAGGGTGCTTTCTTCTTTTGTCAGCTGTTGTGCCAGTTCCTGAACTTTGAATTTGTCTTTCTCTATCTCAATTTTCTCCTGTTTTTTTTGCCCCAGCAATTGTTGCTTTTTTACCTTTTCCTCCGTCAGCTCTTTAATCTCCTGTGCGAGCTTATCCTGGTGCTGGTAAATCAATTCCCGTTGTTTTTGCTGTATTTCTGCGATTTTACGCAAGTATTCGTTCCGTTTAAAAGCTTCATAATACGAATGCGCGGAAAAGATGAACATCAGCTTATTGTCATATACTTTATTCTTGTAAACGTAGATCAACAGCTGTTTGTATTGCTCTTTCAGCTTGACGATCTTCGCTTCCAGCTCCGTGATCTGAGAAGATTTCTGTTCCATTTTTAATTCCGCGGAACGAATCTGCTGATCATAATTAAGCAGGAGTACCTCTCTGCTTTTGACCTGACTTTCGAGCAACTTTAAATTATTGAGCGTAGCCAGCTTATTGTTAGAGGTTTTCTCTAAAAGCGCTTTGGTCTGTTGGATGTCTTTTTCCAGCTGCTCCTGCTGTCTGATCAGCTTTTCGCTGTTTTTCTGCTGAGAAAAAAGCAATGGTGCTGACAGCGCGAAGAGGAAAAATACAAAGAGCTTATTTACAACTTTCATAGCTTTTCGGGACAGTATAATTAATTTCCTGAACTTGATTAATTTCCAGCTTATCAAACTCTAAAGTGATGTTGATTTCGTTTTTTTCCGTCAGAATGCTGATAGAGATCAATTGCGGATAATTGAATGTTTCCGGTTCCGTGGAACGATTGCCGTATTTAACGCTGATCTTTACACGGTCGCCCGGACTGTCGATTTCTACTTTCTCCAGCGTGTTTCCTTCATTCACCAGGAAATACTTGATGATAATATCGTCTTCCGTGTTATTGTTGACATACAGCTGCTCCGGATTCTTCAGCTGGCTTTTCCTGTGGGTGGACAGGATATGATAGATGTTGTCCGGCAGCTGAAAGTATTTATTGTCACTTTCAAAAGCTATGGGAAGCCCCAGCAACAGCTGAATGACATTTTCGTATTCAAACGGATATCCGAAAGATTCTCTGAAATAATCAATGGAGTTTTCGGAATAGCACTTGTCTTTTTTGTTTTGATATTTTACGGAGTCCTTTGTGACAATTGAATTGACGATCGGAAGACCGGCAAAAGTAATCAAAGCATTTACAGCGCTGTCTGATTTGATTTTAACGGACGTCTTAAACGATAAATCCCTGTTTTTGTCCTTATAATTCGTGGAAGCCTTTCCGTAAAAATAGGTCGGTACGGTCTTGTTTAAGCTGTCCAGCCTTTCAATCAGAAACGGAGTTTTGTGCTTTTCCGTTTTTTCTGTGGTTGTTACCTGAACAATTTTAGGTGAACAAGCGACAAAAAGTGATAAAAACCCCGCAATATATAAACCATTAATCCACGTCCTCATAATACTTTTTGTCTTCAATTTTTTTGTCTAAAACAGTGCTTTTTGAACCCAGCTCCTTTGCTTTTTTCCAATACTCAAGCGCAGAGTCGGTATATCCTTTCTTAAAATACACATCACCTAAAGCATTGTACAAAGTTGCATCTTTCTCATTGGTTTTTAACAGCTCTTCAAAAATATTTTGCGCGTCATTGTAATTCTCTTTTTTGAAAAGGATCAATCCTCTGGTATATTGATAATTCTGGTTTTTCGGGCTGGTGATCAGCACTTCATTGGCCAGTTTCATTGCATAATCCAGGTCCATGGAATGTTTTGCAAGTACTAAAGCCAGGTTGTTTTTCAAAAAGTCGTTTTTAGGATTTTCCTTAATCGCTTTATCATATACCTCGCGTCCCTGCTTGTATTCTTTTTTACCAAAATAAGCTTCTCCTTTCATGGAGTTGAAGTCTGCTTTTCCTTCCGCATTGGTTACATAAACGATCCCGTTATCAATGATGTCGATACATTCGTCATACTTTTTTTGTTTCAGCAGGCCGAGTGCGTTGAAATAATATAAATCTGATTCTGAAGGAAAGAATTCCAGCGCTTTTTTAGAGTAGAATACCAGTGAATCATATTCCTGCCGCTGATATTCCAGGAAAACGATCCGCAGCATCGGCTCCTTGTTTTTAATGTCAGAGCCCATCGCTTTTTTATAATAGAAAAGCGCGTTGTCAATATCTCCCGCTTTATCGTAAATGTCTCCTAAAAGCAAAGAGAAAAATCCGTCTTCGGGATTGGTTTCCGTTCCTTTCAGCGCCAGCTTTTGGGCAAGGCTTGCAGGTATCAGCGGGCGATCCACGTAATTATCCAGCAAAAAGTAGCGTTTATACGTGATTTCCACAGAAGGATCAGCGTAGGTTTTTTCCAGCAAATCTCCTGCTTTTGAGATGTTATTTTGCTGTAAATAGTATTCTGCCAACAACAGTGAAGCGCTTCCGTTTTCCGGGTTTTTAGCAACTTTTTCTTCCAGGTAGGAGATCATTTTCTGCTTCTGATTTCTGGTGTTGTAGAAATCATTTAAGGCGAACAGCGCCCGGTCTTCTTCCGGGAATTGTTCAATGGATTCCAGTAATGTTTTTTCTGCCAGATCGTATTTTTTCATCTTTGCATAAACAGTGTAGCGCTGAATATATGATTCCGGATTTTTCCCCGTGATCACTTCCAGCTTGTCTATGACGCCCAGGCATTCTTCGTATTTTTTGAGTCCGTAATAACATTGCAGCAAGCTCAGCTGATATTCAGGCTCATTTGGTTCTTTTTTTGTCAGCACCTGGAAGATATCCAATGCTTTCTGGTATTCCTGCGCACCTAAATACGCATATCCCAGCTCCACATTGTACCATTTGTTCTCTTTATCCAGGCTTCTTGCTGTTTCAAGCGCTTTTAACGAGTTGATGCTGTCCTGCTTTTCGTAATAGATTTTTGAAAGCAGAAAATAACCCGCATCGTCTTTCGGGTTTTTTGAAATATAAGTGGTGATATCTTTCAGCGCATTGTCCAGGTTGCGGATGATATAGCCGTGCATGGCATTGTGAAAATGCTGCTTTGTTTCCGCAGAAACAGCCACATTCTTTTTTCCGGAAGTTTCAGCCGCTTTTACCGTAGTGCTGCTTTTTGAAGTACCACAGCTTAACAGGAAGCTACTGACGATGCTGATTAAAAAAAGTTTTTTCATTTATTGAACTGTCGAATAATCACCTATACTTAAATCGTTCATCTTTCCTTTGAAAGAAGCGTTGTTTCCGATCATAGCGTCTTGAATCAGCGCATTTTCAATGGTGACGGAACTCTGCAAAATACTATTTTTTAGGATAGCATTTGAAATTTTAGAATTTTTTCCGATAGAAACATGCGGTCCGGCAATGGTATTTTCCAATACGACATTTTCACCGATGTAACATGGAGGAATAACGATGCTGTTGACCAATGTTACGGAAGCATCCACCAGATTCAGGTTTTTTTCCCGGTCAAACTCCAGCACCCGCTGGTTGGTGTAAACCGTTACTTCTTTATTTCCGCAATCCAGCCATTCGATGACTTCTCCCGGCTTGAATTTATATCCCGCTTCGGTCAGTCTTCTCAAGGCATCCGGAAGCTGGTACTCGCCGCTTTTGATAATACCGTTGTCGATGAGGTATTCCAGCTCTGTTCTCAGCTTTTCTCCGTCTTTGAAATAATAGATCCCGATCATTGCCAGATCGGAAACAAATTCTTTCGGCTTTTCCACAAAGTCAATGATTTCGCCCTGATCGTTCATTTTAATTACACCGAAAGCAGAAGGATCTTCGATTTGTTTCACCCACAAAATTCCGTCATCGTTCGGATCTATTTTGAAATTGGCTTTGAACAGCGTATCCGCAAAGGCAACAACTGTCGGCCCTGTTAAATGCTCTTTCGCACATAATACCGCGTGAGCTGTTCCGAGAGGCTCTCGCTGATAGTGAATCGAGCCTTTTGCTCCTAATTTTTCAGCAACGGCGATCAGCTCTTTTTCTACTTCCGCACCGAAATCTCCCACAACAAAAGCAATGTTATCAATTTTGTTGTTCAACACGTCTGCAATATCTTCCACCAAACGGTGAACAATCGGTTTTCCGCCAACCGGAACCAACGGCTTCGGAACGGTTAACGTATGTGGTCTGAGGCGGCTCCCGCGGCCTGCCATTGGTATGATGATGTTCATAGCTGCTCTTTTAAAATTATTTTCCCGTACTTCCGAAACCGCCTTCGCCGCGCTGTGTCTCGTTCAATACTTCTACATTTTCCCATTCCGCCTGCTCGAATCGGGCAAATACCAGCTGTGCGATGCGGTCGCCCGGCTGAATCGTAAAATCTTCATGGGATAAGTTGATTAAAATCACTCCGACCTCGCCCCGGTAGTCGGCATCAATTGTTCCCGGAGCATTTAAAACAGTAATTCCGTTCTTGAAGGCCAATCCGCTTCTCGGGCGGACCTGTGCTTCGTATCCTTCCGGAATTTCCAAAAACAAACCGGTTTTTATCAAAGCCCTTTCAAGCGGTTTTAAAACAATTGCTTCACTTGTATTTGCTTTTAAATCAAGTCCTGCGGAAGCAGATGTTTCATACGCAGGCAGCTCGTATGCCGATTTATTGATGACTTTTATTTTCATGAAAAAATCAATTTTTGCGAATATACTTAAAACGGACGTTTCAGAGATAGGTTGTTTTCAGAATAGTCAATACTCAGATGTTGATATCTTGTTAAATGACACGGGAATATGCTGTTCGATTCCTTTATCTTTGTCCGGATGAAAAACATCGTTAACTTGAGCGCCATTTATAAAACCGTTCTTCAGAGTATGGAATCGGCTGCGGCGGCAATCATGGACGTCTACAACGATGAAATTTTTTCAGAGATTAAAAAGGACGGAAGTCCTGTAACTCAGGCAGACATTGCTTCTTCAAAGATCTTAATAGAGCAGCTTTCCGGACTGGGCTTTCCGATTTTAGATGAAGAATCCAAAAAAGCGGATTTTAAGACACGCAGAAACTGGGAGTATTACTGGTGCATTGATCCATTGGACGGAACGAAAGAATTTATCAGCCGTAACGGGGAATTTGCCATCAACATTGCTTTAATTCATCAAAACAGAGCTGTTTTCGGGGCAATTTGCTCTCCGCTCACCAAAGAAGTAATTCTTGGCGGAGAAGATTTTGGCGTCTTCACCTCAAAGCTGGACGGGATTTACCGGCTTCAGGAAATAAGTATTCCCGAGCGGAATAAAATGGTGACACTAATCATTTCCCGCTCCCATTTCACCGGCTTTTCAAAAGAATTTGTAGAGGAATTGCAGCTGAGATACGGTGAAATTGCCTATTTCGAGAAAGGAAGCGCGTTGAAATTCTTTGACCTTGCAAACGGCAACGCCGATATTTATGCACGCTTTGGCCCGACAATGGAATGGGACATCGCCGCAGGACACGCTATTTTGCGGCAGCTGGGAGGAGAAATATTCGAATATCAGACATCACAGGCTTTAACATACAATAAGGAAAGCCTTTATAATCCGAAGTTTGTCGCTTATACCGCACCGCTTTTAAAAGATCTGGAGAATGCGAAATTTTAGAATTATCCTGACGTTGTTAGCCGTTAACTCGTTTGTTTTTTCGCAGACGGCAAGCCTGCCGCTCCATGATTTTTACAAACGTCATTTCCTGCAGTATTCAGGAAAAGAAGTACATGAAAACCTGTTCCCTTCAAACGAAGCGCAGTTAAACCTTCACTGGCTGATGCGTGATTCTTCGGTGCAGTTCAGCGATTTTACATATTGGCTGTTTCAGCGCCACTGGATCAACCTGGAAAAGGAAAATACAAAACTATACATCAGCCCGCTGGTTGATTTTTCACTGGGAGATGATGTCAATCGCTCTTCGGCGGATAAATCAAAATTATTCCGGAATATTCGCGGGGTGTATGTCAGCGGTGCTATCGGGAAGAAATTTTCATTCCTCTTTACGTTTGCGGAAAACCAGGCCCGCTTTATGGATTACGAAAATGCTTATTTCCGTCAAAGCGGTGAATATTATGTAAAAACGGGAGGATATAACCGGGTAAATGCTGTTGTTCCCGGGGGAAGCAGGACAAAAGATTTTAAAGTCGATGCCTTTGACTACGCTTATTCCATCGGAATGGTCAATTTTCAGGCGACGGATAAATTACGGTTTGAATTCGGAAACCAGGGTAATTTTGTCGGTTCGGGCTATCGTTCATTGTTGCTTTCAGATCATACCATTAATGCTTTAGGATTGAGAACGATTTATAAATTCAACGATAAATGGTCCTACCAGTGGCTGATAAAAAATCACCGGAACCTGTACCGGAAACCGAGAACTAAATTTGTGGAATCACCTTACGAAAATAAGCTCTATACAGCTGTTTACCTGACGTATAAGCCGGTAAAAAGCTTCGCGGTCAGCTTGTTCAGCGCTGCCAATGCGCTTCGGGGAGATTCTGTTGTAAAACATCCTGTTCAATGGCAGAGCGTACTGCCTGTTCCGGTTATCAATACGGATCTTGCACTGAATAATAAGGTGATGAATGGAATCGTTGGTCTGAACCTGGAATGGGCGTTGAATAAATGGCGGTTGTACGGACAGGTCGTTGCCGACCGTCTGGCATCAGGAACAGGAATTGCAGGACAATTGGGAGTGTATTATTTTGATGCTTTCGGAGTCAAAAACTGGACATTTCAACTGGAGGGAAATGCAGTGCCGAAACGGTTTTATGCGGATGAAAACAGTAAGCTCAGCTACAGTAACGCGCAGATAACGCTGGCACATCCGAAAGGAAATAATTTTGCAGAGCTGGTATTCAGGACGCAGTATGAATGGAAACGGATCTACGCAGAATTTACGGGCATTTTTTACAAAAACCTGAATAAAAGTGATCGGGGAGAATTAGGCGCGAATGCTGTCATCACCCAGAATCTGGTTGCCGCGACCGCTCAGGAATTGATGTACACCACCAATTATCAGAAGATAGAAATCGGCTACAGATTTAACCGGAGATATAACGGGACCGTATATGTAAGCTTCATTAACCGTTCCTCTTATGACGGAACGGATCACTCTAAACAGCAATCCGTAATGGTCGGGTTGAAAACCAGTTTGTTTAACCAGTATTTTGATTTCTGATGAAAAAATGGATGCTGCTTCTTTCCGGACTGTCCTTTCAGGCGCTTTTTGGTCAAATATCAGAGCTGGAATCCGGTTGGGTGAACAACGGTCTGGAACATAGTGCCATTAAAAGCTTTTCCTTCGGAAATATCGAACGGTTATTCGATTCTTCCAAAGTCACGAAGTGGGATGTTTTTCCGGATATTACAGGGAGTTACGGAAACGGGCAATTGAAGATCCAGACAGGAGCAGGCGTTGCTTTGGAAGCAGGATTAAAGCAAAAATGGGCAATTCAGCTGCGTTACGCTGTCGGTTATTCAAATGCGCCGAACAGCAGCTACAGTTCCGATTTGCAGACAAAGGCCTTCTTTATGAACAGGCTTTCAAAAACAAACCCGGCGAATAACTTTTTATACAACGATATCCGTTTCCGGATGACTTACCGCCCTATAAAGCAGATAGAGCTGCAGGCAGGAATTGACAACCACCATTTCGGGGAAGGAGATCGTTCTCTGATGATCGGGCAGCAAAGCGCTCCGAATCCGTTCGTGAAAGTGACGGGAAGCATCTGGAGATTACAGTATCACTTTATGCAGCAGTTGTGGTCGGAAGGTATGTTTACGAATAATTACCGCCCGAAAGGAAACGCAACACATTATGTGAGCTACAAAGTGAACAGGAATATTCACATCGGTATCTTTGAATCGGTGGTGTATGGGATGAAAGATACGTTGTATAATCGCGGTTTTGAGCCGGAATACGCGAACCCGTTTATCTTTTTCCGCCCGCAGGAATACGGTGTCGGCTCAACTGATAATGTCGTTCTGGGGCTGAACGCAAGCTATCAGTTTGGTAGCCACATGATTTATGGATCATTTGTCTTAGATGAATTTCTTCTTAAGGAAATAAGAGCACGAAAACGCTGGTGGGCGAATAAATACGCAGTGCAAATAGGAGTGAAGTCCCATTTCGTTCGTGGAGAGCACCGCTGGTTTCACCGTTTTGAAGCAAATCTGGTGCGCCCGTTCACTTATACGCAAATTCGTCCGGATGTTGTTTACGCCAGCGAAAACCTGCCGGTGGCACATCCGCTGGGAGCGAATTTTATTGAATTATACGATGAGGTCAACTGGCGCTACCGTAATTTTGACGTGACGTTGTTTTTGCAATATTATCTGAAAGGACACGCCGAACCAAACGATAATACCGGAGGCGATATTTACATTCCTTATACAGAACGAAAAGAAGAATATAATTACACGATCGGAAGAGGCATTACACAATGGCGCTATATGGCAGGATTACATTTTGCGTATGGATTAAGAAAAAATAAATGGCAGGTATTTATAGAACCAAGGCTGATAATCAATAAAATAGAAAAAACTGTACACACGGATGGTTATTTTACAGTGGGCATTCACCGTAAAATCGGAGCCTTCAGGAGAAATTACTGATCCATTATTCAATATTCAGCATTCTATCATTCAATATTCTTTCCTGCTTTAACAAATTAAAATCCCGGTATTAGGAAGAGTTTAAATCTGTTTTAAGGTTGTGCTGCATTTTCCAGGAACAGCCGTATTCCCTATACATTTGTTTTTGAACAACAACGTCACAACTAAACAATTGTATATGAACAGAGTGCAATTAGTTAAAACCAAAGATGTTTTTCACGCGGCAGGTTTGGAAAAATTAGGGATCTTAGGTATGCCGCTGGCATGGAGCGTAAAAAGCCTGACCGGCCTTTCCAAAGCAAACAAGATCTACGGACAGGCGTTCAGTAAAAATCAAACGGAATTTCTGCAATTTGTTCTCGATACTCTGCAGGTGGATTTTGAAGTTCATGAAGAAGATCTCAAACGGATTCCCAAAAGCGGTCCGTTTGTGGTGGTTGCCAACCATCCGCTGGGCGCGATGGACGGAATCCTGATGATGCACATTTTGACGCAAGTCCGCCCGGATTTTAAGATCATGGGAAACTTCCTTCTGCAGCACATCAAACCGATAGAGGAGATGGTGATCGCCGTAAATCCGTTCGAATCCCGTAAGGAGGCATTTAACAGCAATAAGGGAATAAAAGCTGCATTAAAACATATTGAAAACGGTGCATGCCTGGGGATTTTTCCTGCAGGAGAGGTTTCCTCCAGAACCAGGGAAGGCGGTATTGATGACCGCGAATGGCAAAGATCAGTGATTAAAATGATAAAGAAAATGCAGGTTCCGGTAATACCGATGTATTTCCATTGTAAAAACAGCGAGCTGTTTTACCGGCTGGCAAAATTACATCCGGCGATCCAAACTGCTTTATTGCCTAAAGAGGCTGTCCGCACCCGTTCGAATCCTGTTCACATCAGAATAGGGAAATCCATAACCGTAAAGCAACAGCAGGACTTTTCCTCGATAGAAGAGCTGTCCGCCTATCTCCGTAAAAAAACCTATTCCCTTTCCACGTATTATTCCAAAAAAGAGAAGCTGGTTGCAAAATTGAAAATCCCTTCTGTAATCCATACGAATTCCCTGTCCCGCAAACCGAAAGCAATCATAAAAGAAACGCCCGCTGAAACTATCGCGGAAGAAATTCTGCAATTGAAAAAATCCGGGAATAAGCTGTTTACAAGCAGTAATTATGAATGTTATTTTGCCAAAGCGGGAGAAATTCCGGCTGTTTTACGGGAAATCGGAAGACTTCGTGAAGTGACGTTCCGGGAGATCGGAGAAGGAACCAATCAGGAAACGGATCTGGATCATTACGACGCCCATTACAGGCATCTTTTTCTGTGGGACAATGAACGGCAAAAGCTGGCAGGCGCTTACCGGATCGCTCTCGGGAAAAAAATTTATGAGAAATACGGCGTTCAGGGATTTTACTTACATGAATTATTTCAGTTTGAACCGGAATTCCGTCCTTTTTTCTCCCAATGTATTGAAATGGGAAGGGCTTTTGTAGCGACGGAATACCAGCAAAAACCATTGCCACTGTTTTTACTTTGGAGAGGAGTTGTTCATGTTACGTTACGCCATCCTTCTCATAAGTACATTATCGGAAGCGTCAGCATCAGCAACCGGTTTTCCGACTTTTCGAAGTCGCTGATGGTGGAATTTATGAAGTCCAATTACTATGATCCTTATATAGCGCAGTTTATCCGTGCAAAAAATGATTTTAAGATCCGGCTGAAAGAGGAAGATAAAACGTTTTTCTTCAATGCGGCAGCTGCTGATCTGAACAAGCTGGATAAGCTGATTGATGAGCTGGAACCGAATATGCTGCGGCTTCCCGTTCTGATCAAAAAATACATCAAGCAGAATGCAAAAGTTATCGGGTTTAACGTCGATCCGAAGTTTAACGACGCAATAGACGGCCTGATGTACATCCGGATTTGTGATTTGCCTGAAGACACTGTGAAACCGGTGCTGGAAGAGCTGCAGACAGAAATGATGGAACGGATTGATTTTGAAAAAGAAACCTCTGTTTTTGCCGTGTGAAACCTCCTTTCAGAACGGAGTTTGTTGCTGAAAGGAACTGCTATATCCATTCGAATGGTTAATTTCGGCCTTTCAAATAGAAGCAATGAAACGAGTAGTGGTAACAGGCCTTGGCGCCCTTACACCGATAGGAAACAATGTGCCTGACTTCTGGCAGGCATTACTGGATGGAAAGAGCGGAGCTGCTCCGATTACAAAATTCGACACGGCGAAGTTTAAAACCAGGTTTGCCTGTGAGCTTAAAAACTTTGATCCGCTGGATTTTATCCCAAAGTCGGAAGCGAGAAAATATGATTTGTTTACACAATACGCATTGATTGCCGTAGAAGAAGCGGTGAAAAACGGAGCGGTGGATTTTGAAAAATTGAACAAAGATCGTATCGGGGTGATCTGGGGTTCCGGAAACGGCGGAATCGGAACATTCCAGGAGCAGGTGATGGAATTTGCGCAAGGTGATGGCACACCGCGTTTTAATCCGTTCTTTATCCCGAAAATTATTGTGGATATTGCTTCCGGTGTTATTTCAATTAAATACGGATTGAGAGGTATTAACTTCACAACCATTTCCGCCTGCGCGTCTTCTAACACCGCAATTATTGATGCGTTTAACTATATCCGCTGGGGAAAAGCCGATATGATCATTACCGGAGGCTCGGAAGCGGCGATCAACGAAAGTGCGATTGGTGGTTTCGGGGCGGTAAAAGCGCTATCGACATTTAATGAGCACCCGGAAACAGCTTCCCGTCCTTTCGATATCAACAGAGACGGATTTGTAATGGGAGAAGGTGCCGGAGCAATTATTCTGGAAAGCTATGAACATGCCGTAAAGCGTAATGCACCGATTATCGCGGAAATTGTGGGTGGCGGAATGGCAGGAGAAGCATATCACCTGACGGGCACGCATCCGGAAGGAGACGGCGCTTACCTGGGAATGAAGCTTGCGCTGGAAGAAGCGGGAATTTCTCCGGATGAAGTGGATTACATCAATGCACATGCGACTTCCACGCCCATTGGAGATATCAGCGAAGTAAAAGCCATGGAACGTCTGTTTGGAGCTAATCCGAATGCGCTGGTGGGTGCAACGAAATCCATGACCGGGCATTTGCTGGGAGCAGCAGGAGCCGTTGAAGCCATTGCCAGCATAAAGGCTGTTCAGCAGGATATCGTTCCTCCAACGATCAATTCAAAGGAAATAGAACCGGATTTTAAAGATAAGTTTGATTTTATCCTCGGCGGAGCAAGGAAAAAAACGATCAATTACGCATTGAGCAATACTTTTGGTTTCGGAGGACATATCGCGAGCTCTGTGTTTAAAAAATTCAGGGAATAACACATACATGGTTTAATCAGCCATAGCTATAAATAACGTGAATTTTTATGCTGTTTATTTCTGTTTGCAGTAGTAAAATTTACATCGTTTTGTAACTTAGCCTTTCAAAAACAAACAAATGTCAAAGCTCCCACACGTAGGAACGACCATTTTTACAGTAATGTCCAAAATGGCAAATGATTACAATGCCATTAATTTATCACAGGGATTTCCGAATTTCCCGGTGGACAGCCGCCTGCTGGAAATTTACCAGTCAACCGTTGCGGAAAATGTGCATCAGTACGCGCCGATGATGGGGCATCCGCTGTTAATGGAGGAGCTGACAAAGCTGACATATAAAAGTTACGGAAGACAGATTGCTCCGGAAAAAGAGCTATTAGTAACCGCCGGAGCAACGCAGGCAATTTATACGGCGATTCAGGCGCTGGTAAAAACCGGAGATGAAGTGATCGTGCTTAATCCCGCTTATGATTGTTATGAACCGGCAATTATTCTGGCAGGAGGAACACCTGTCCATGTAAATTTAGACAAGGCTTTTCGTCCGGACTTCGAAGCAATAAAAACAGCGCTTTCTGCTCGTACAAGAATGATTATTGTGAACAATCCGCATAATCCTTCCGGGACTATCTGGGAGAAGGAAGATTACGATACACTGGCTGAATTGCTTGAAAAATTTCCAAATGTATTACTGCTTTCAGATGAGGTGTATGAATACATTACGTTTGAAAAAAGGCATTTTTCGGTTAATTCCTGCGAAAAATTAAAAGAAAAAGCAATTATTGTTTCCTCTTTCGGAAAGACCTTTCACATTACCGGCTGGAAAATCGGTTACCTGATTGCACCGGAACAGCTGATGACTGAGATTAAGAAGGTGCATCAGTTCCTGGTGTTTTCCGTGAATAGCGCTGCGCAGGTTACACTGGCAAAATATTTACATGAAGTAGACGTTTCTAAGCTCGGAGATTTTTACCGGCAGAAAAGGGATTTCTTTAAGGAGCTGATGAAAACATCTCTTTTTGACTTTCTTCCTTCGGAAGGTTCTTATTTTCAGACAGCCTCTTACCAACGGATTTCGGACGAGAACGATGAGGAATTCACTAAACGTCTGGTACGGGAATTCGGAGTGGCGACAATTCCGTTTTCAGTATTTTACAATGATAAAACAGACAACAAACTCATTCGTTTTTGTTTTGCGAAAGACGACCATACTTTAGAACAAGCAGCAGAAAAATTATGCAGGATTTAAAAATCACCTTAATACAAACGCCCCAGTTCTGGGAAGATAAACCGGTAAATCTGGTGCATTTCGAAGAACTCCTTCCTAAAACCGGAACAACGGATCTGGTATTGCTGCCGGAAATGTTCCATACGGGATTCAGCATGAAAGCCACGGAGCTGGCGGAGGACTTTGAAAACAGCCTTGCGGTAAACTGGCTGAAAGAAAAAGCACAGCAGCATCAGACAGCGATTTATACTTCTTTTATTTGCAAAGCATCCAATCATTTTTTTAACCGGGGTGTTTTTGTTTTTCCGAACGGAGAAATAACCGTTTATGACAAACGGAAATTGTTCACACTTGCCAAAGAAGAACAGCATTACTTTGCAGGAACGGAGGAAAAAATCGTTGAATACAAAGGTTTCAGGCTGTTGTTGTCTATTTGTTACGACCTGCGTTTCCCGGAAATTCTGAGAAATTGCATGATCTCAGAAACAGAAGCAAAATATGATGTGCTGCTGAATGTGGCTAACTGGCCGGAACGCCGCTCTTTTCACTGGAAAAGCCTGCTTCTTGCCCGCGCTATCGAAAATCAGTGTTTTTTAATTGGTGTCAACCGTATCGGAACAGATGAGAACCAGCTGGTTTATTCCGGAGACAGCATCGCTTTGGATCCGTTAGGACAAACGCTTTCAAATATACAGCCGCATCAGGAAACGGTTGAAACGGTAACTCTTCGCAAGGAAGTGCTGTATGAGGTGAGAGAGAAACTTAATTTTTTGAAGGATCAATAGTTGGTTTAGTCCATTAAAAATTCGCTAACTGCGGTAACAAATTTATTAAAAGAAGCATCAACTTGTTCTGCATTCCGGATGGTCAGCGGAAAAGGAATCATGTGTGAATAAGGATGCTCAAAATCCTCAATCTGTACAGGGACATCAATATCCCGGTAACCTCCTTTTAAGGTGTTTAGTGCTTCAATCGGAGGTGTTACACGATCCTGTTTCAGCACAAATGCTTTTATCTGGTGCTGCAGCTCTCCGATCCTTTGTTCCCGCTCTTTCTGAAAAAAATTATAGCGCAGCATAGTTTTAAACCAGCTTTCATTTTTATGGTATTCACTATTTTGATAATGTGCAAGACGTTCGTCGTGTTTAAAATCTGTATTCAGCAGTTCCGTAAAAGAAGTTTGCATTGCAATGGCTGCCCGGGAGTCCATAATGTATTTTGAAATCGGATACATCCGGTCAATGGTCATTCCGCCGCAAAAACAAAACAATTTGGCATTTGAAAAAATATTTTTTGGGTTGGCCATCATCAGGATCATGGATAGAAAAGAGCCTATGGAATAACCGAAAAGATCAAAAGAAGCATGTTTAGAAATTTCCGGAACTGTTCCCTTTCGGATTTCATATACCAATCGGATAACGTCATAATATGTTTGTAATCCGGACCAGAATATCCGCTGTGGATTGGATTCCAGCCGGGAGCTTATAGCGGCATTTACGTATGAGCAGTCCGTATTGTCTGGGAAAGTGTCTGTACGGTTCTGTGAGATGATATACATTTCTTGCCTGGAGCTCCATAATTCAGGAGCGCGATCCATGTGAAAGGCAATTGGAAACAGCAATACGGCTTTCTTTGTTTGTTTTGCAATCTCATAAGCCCATGGAAGGTATTTGTCCCATTTTTTCTCGTTCAGGCCGTGAAACATAATCACAACTCCTTCTGCTTGTTCCTGATGGAGATCCTGAACGATATGATAGTGAAAAGAGGTATTGCACTCAATAGAAAAATCAGTTGATTCTATATCGGATAAGGAAGAATGTTGTTTCAGAAGATGTTCTTTAAAACCGACCTGATGATGATCACAAAAAAGGTGATTGCTTCCTGGTAGAAAGTAGCGTCCTTCCTGCGAATCAAATGCGTGATGAGAAATCTTTATTCCGAGATCTTCCGATTTTTTTAAAGAACCCGCAGACTCAAAAAGTTGTTTCAGCACCTGATGTAATTGATAATAATGCATAGACATTCCATTTCATTTTCAAAAACGGAGCGGGGTTATTTTGAATAACAGAAGAGGATAGGTTGAATTGCTGTATGAAAGATAATACGTTTTTATATGTGAATTATTATCCGGATGTGATTTTTTAAGGATTGTGAAATGCTGATTCACTGAAAAAGAAGGGGAATTTGAAAATCTTTTTTAAAAATTAATTTCATCTTCTTCATCCAGAAAATTGAGCTCATCGCTTCGTTGTTCATAGTCTGGAGCAATTCCGGGCGGATTGAATAATCCCCAGTTATCTGTAATATAATGCTTTGGGTTGAAGCCCGCCACCCATTCGATAAAGAGCACCCGGAATTCTTCCAGCTGTTCCCGGATCAGCTTGTAGTATCCGACATCCTCAAATCCGAACATTTCCAAGCTGTGATAGGATACTATTAAATCCCTTGCTGCTTTTCGGATAAATGTGGCATTTTCCATTTTGATATCGTATAATTTTACGGAAAATGCACCTGCTAATTTGGCCTGAATGAGCATTGTGTCGCCCAAGAGTTGGTCCTTTAGTTGCATCAACGCCGGATTATCCTCCGGAAATAAGTCTGTAATGGCTCTGAGGGTTTCAAGAATTTCTTGGGATTTTTTGTAGATGGGGAGTTGTAGATGGCTTTTCATCTTTGGTTTGTGTTATTTTCACTTTCGTAATACTTCCTCTTGAATCAACTCTGAATGAGTATATTAGTTGTTTTTCCGAAAAGTAACATTTTAAATTTAAATACCGTGAAAAGTTTGTTGTTTAGATGATTTTTCACGGTGTTTTAATTCTATACCATCGTTTTTATCATCAATCAACTTTCTCTATCCTTCTACTCCATCAATAAACACTTCCACAAAATCCTGAACTTTCTGGATGATTCGTTTTCCGATGTTTGTCCGCTCTGTAATTTTGGGTTTTATTTCCAAAAGTTTTAGAGCTTCAGTGATTTTCGGTATTTTGGATGTAAACAGAAAATCGTTGATGCTGTCCTGAAATTTTTCTTTATTCAAAGATTCTTCTTGGGCAATTTTTTCAAAAGCTGAAATTTTTTCCTTATTCCAAAACTCTTCAAAGGCTTTATTTACAGTTTCTCCGTTAGAAATAAGCGGAATATTTTCTTCGATGAATTTTTCTATAAGTTCTCTTTTACTTCTCAATTTGGCATCTCCCGAAAGTATATCATAAATTTCTTTCTTTTTCTGTTCGAGTTTTTCTCCTTTTAGTTTGGACTCCGTCAGGTTTGCTAACAGCGAAAGAATATAACTTACATTGATTTCATCACGGTGAATTAATTCAAGTTCAAAATCGACATCATTTAAAATACTTTCTTTTTCTTCCTTTGGCTGATGTTTCAATACCGTCCAAATGTCCAAATATTTACTTTTATAACCATCAAACTCAAATTCGGTCATTTCTAATTTATCGAAATTAAAATCTGCAAATGATTTCAATACATTCAAAATTCGCATCAACTCACGGAAAGCAGTAATGAAATCAAATTTTTCCTGCTCGGTCTGGTATTTATCTATATCCTCGATTTCAGGTGCAATCGATTTTAGTTTTTGTAAAGCAGTGTTGAATAACTCAATATAATCTTCAATTGGCTGAATAATAATTTCTTGTATCGCTTCTTTGTTGGAAAATAATGTTACAGCATCATCGGTTGCTGATTTGAGATTACGGAAACAAACAATGTTTCCCTGTGATTTCTTTTCGTTCAGAATTCTGTTTGTTCGGGAAAATGCCTGAATCAAACCATGATATTTCAGGTTTTTATCAACGAAAAGAGTATTTAGTTGAGGGCTGTCGAATCCCGTAAGAAACATATTTACAACAATAATCAAATCAAGTTCGCGGTTTCGGACACGTTTTGCAATATCATTGTAATAATTGTAAAAACTTTGACTGTCTTTAGTCGTGAAATTAGTTCCGAACATTTCGTTGTAATGTCCGATATAGCGTTCCAAAACATTTCGGCTGTGGTTTGTAATATAATCAATTTTCGGCTCGGCAACCATTCCTAAAAACTCTTCTTCCTCAATAATTCCGTCGGCATTTTTATCGTCTTCGTTAGTGGCATAACTGAAAATCGTTGCCACTTTCAATTGATGTTTTCCTTCTTCTTTCCTTTGCTGAAACAAATCGTAATACTGTTTCAGAACATCAATACTGCTCACACAAAACATTGCATTAAACGTTTTTCCTGCCGTTTTTCGGTTGTATTCCGAAATGATGTAATCTGTAATTTTACTCAATCGCTCGGGACTTTCTAATAATTCCTGTGTGTCAATTCCTTCTATTTCAGTATCCAAATAGGTATTACTTCCCTCTTTTTCTTTGTATCTACCAACATATTCCACAGAAAATTTCAAAACATTTTCGTCCCGAATAGCATCGGTAATCACATATTTGTGAAGACAATCATCAAACAAGCGATTAGTTGTTGCAGGTTTTCCTTCCATTTTCCCAACGGAATTGACCTCCGAGATAGGCGTTCCCGTAAAACCAATCATCTGTGCCTTTTCAAAATATTTTTTGATATTCTGATGTGTTTCACCAAATTGACTCCTGTGACATTCATCGAAAATAAAAACCACTTTTTTACCTTTCAGATGTTCAATTTTTTTACCGTGTCTTTCTTTGGTAATCGCCGTGTTTAGTTTTTGTATCGTGGTAACAATCAACGGGGTGTTATCAGAAAGCTGTTTTACCAAATGTCGGGTGTTTTCGGTAGCATCTACACTCCCTTTTTCAAATGCATCAAATTCTTTTTGGGTTTGATAATCCAAATCTTTTCTATCAACTACAAAAACGACTTTTTCCACTTTCGGAATCTCTTTCAGAATCTGACTTGCTTTGAAAGAAGTCAAGGTTTTTCCTGAACCTGTCGTATGCCAAATAAAACCGTTTTTATCTGTGTTTCGGACTCTTTCAACAATTTTTTCTACTGCATAAAACTGATAGGGGCGAAGTACCATTAGAATTTTGTAGGTCTCATTGAGAACGATATATTTTGTAATCATTTTGGCAATATGGCAAGGCTCTAAAAACGCAGGAGCAAATTTATCCAAAGCCTGAATCGTATTGTTTTCTTCGTCTGACCAATAAAAAGTCTGCTTGAATGATTGTTTTGCGTTATTGGAATAATATTTTGTATTCACACCATTGCTGATAACGAACAATTGAACAAAATTGAACAACCCAATACCCGAAGAAAAAGAATGTTTGTGATAACGGTTGATTTGGTTAAATGCTTCTTTCATTTCCAAACCACGTCTTTTTAACTCAATCTGAACCAAAGGCAGGCCGTTAATCAAAATCGTAACGTCATAACGATTTTTGAATTCTCCTTCCTGCGAAATCTGATTGGTGACCTGAAATTGATTTTGACACCAATGCTCTTGATTGATAAATTCAATCCACTCCGAAGTTCCGTCATCTTTGGTAAAATGAAACCTGTCTCGCAATGTTTTTGACTTTTCAAAAATGTTTCCTTTAGAAAGATGATTGAGGATTTTTTCAAATTCCTTGTCGGAAAATGTTTTTTTGTTGTGGATTTCGAGTTGTTTTTTCAGGTTTTGAATAAGGTCGTCTTCGTTTTTTATCGTTACTTTTTTATGACCTAAATCCTGTAATTGTTCGAGTAATTTTTGTTCGAGAATATATTCGGGTTGACTTGACATCGTATTAGAATTATGAGTTAGGAATTATGAGTTTTTTAAACCCTTACTAATCGCATTAATGGTTCAAAAGAATAAAGAGCAGGTCTTCTTCCCGCGGCCTCTTCTTTTTGTAACAAATAACCGTTTTCGACCAATTTTTTGACCATAATCGCTGCTGTTGGAACGGGAATTTTTGTACTGCTCACAAACCTGTTATTTCTGAAAACAGGATTGGTAAATATATAATCCAAAGCCGTTAAGCTCCATTTCGAAGATAATAGTTCCGAGAATTCGGTTTTCATTTCTTCGTATAAGTTTTTAATATTTTCGGCAATACGCAAATTATGAATGACTTGTTTTTCTACGGCAATCAGGAAAAACTTAATCCAATTATTCCAATCATTATTTCTTGAAACGTTACGCATTGTCTCAATGTACTCATCTTTGTTTTGTTCAAAGTAACCACTTATATAAAAATGTGGTTGCGACAATAATCCCGATTGCCATAGCAAAAGTGTAATAAGCATACGTCCGATACGTCCGTTTCCGTCCTGAAATGGGTGTAATGCTTCAAACTCCAAATGAGATACGGCAGTACGTATAAGCGGAGGTTCGGAGCTGTGTTGCATATAGTCAAACAATTGGTCTAACCCAACAGGTAGTTGTTCGGCACTTATAGGTATAAATTGGATTTTGCGAACGGAATGGTCTGCAAGATAGTTTTGTTCCTTTTTAAATTCTCCTGGGGATTTTGCAGCTCCTCTTCCTAAATATAATAGTTGTTGGTGCATTTGCTTAACAAAACTCTGCGAAAAAGTATAACCGTTTTCTAATGCTGCCTGTGCATTTTTTAATGCACGTTGATATAAAATAGTTTCAACCACATCTGAACGAACATTTGGAGAATGTGTTCCGTCATCATCAGCTTCATATTGCATAATTTCGTCCATTGTGCTGATAGTTCCCTCAATACGTGATGATATAACAGCTTCCTGATTACGCAAAGGTGCTAACAGGATTTCATTATTATGCAGGTTTTTAAGCATTTGGTCATAACGAGCCAAAGCGTCAGTTGCTTTCAAAAGTTCCTGAATAAACAAACTGTAATTGATATTGGTAGGTGGAAATTTTCCGTAATGATAGTTTACTGCACCACTTAAATTAAAATCCATTGGTTGTTTTGTTTATTGCAAATATACAATTTCACCAATACAAACCTGTTTGATTTCAATATTTATTCATTTTTAAGAAACAAGAGAGTTTGTATATAAAAAATGAGAAACAAAATATTTTGATTACAATATTTTTAAAAATAAGAGAAGCAAAATATTTTGATTATGAAAAATGAGAAACAAACCTATTTGATTTTAATATTTGTTCATTTTCAAGATACAATAGGGTTTGTATATAAAAAATGAGAAACAAAATATTTTGATTACAATATTTTATAAAAAATGGAAGACAAACTTTCTGAGTTTGTCTTCAAAAAATTATCTCAACGCTTTGAACATCTGCTCAATTGCTTTCTTTTTCTGTTCCATATTTGGATGAACGTAGAGATTGAGCGTTGTGCTGATGTTGGAATGCCCGAGTAAAACGCTGACGGTTTTGTAATCGCATTTACTTTCAATGCACCTTGTGGCAAAACTATGTCGCAATCCGTGGAATTTTATTTCGGGAATTTCAAGGTTCTTTATCAGGTTTTTGTAATAACTGCGATAGGTTCTCGGTTCTGTGGGTTTGGCATCGTTGGTCAGAACGAAAAAATTAGGATTTACGATTTTTTTAAACGGTTTCAACATTCGCAATAAATCTCTGCTCATCGGGATTTCACGTATGGAATTTTTAGTTTTCGGAGTATCCAAAAGCAATTCGGTTCTTCGTTTTCCGTCTTCGATGACGTAAATCCTCTGAATGGTTTTACGAACGTGAATAATACCGTTATCCGTATCTATATCTTCCCAAGTCAAAGCACAAATTTCGCCAATTCGCATTCCCGAAGAAAGGCAGATATAAACACCCAGATTCCGAAACGTAAAATGTTCCTGAATATAGTTCATTACCTTTTTTTGATGTGTTTTGGAAAGCACTTCAACGTGTTGACTTTCCCGAATTGTAGGATATTGAATTTCAAACGGCTCGTAGGAAATCCATTTGTTTTTGGCTCCGAATTTCAGCACCATTTTCAGCACAATAAGAATATCTTTGATACTCTTTTGACTCAATCCCTGTTCCAATTTTTGAAATACAAATTTCTGAACCTGCTGTTCTTCAATTTCCTGTAAACTCCCGAATATAGGCAATAAGTGATTTTCAATCAGCAAGACGTAAGCCGAAAAAGTTGATTTTTTTACATACTGCTTTTTGTCTGTTTTCCACAATGCTACGATTTGTGTGAATGATTTTTTTGTTGTCATAAATTCTTTTTGATTAAGATTAAAAATCTTAAAGGTATTGCCTTTGTTTGTTTATCGTCAAGGTTGGAAATTAGTGGGAGAAAAACTCCTCAATGTGAGATAAGGAGATAAAATTTTTGACGTTCCAAATTTGAGATTTCCTGAATTTACAAGGGATTGGAAAGAAAGAAAAATAAAAGATTTAGGAAATTTCATTGGAGGAGGAACACCTGATACAACTAATCAAAAATTTTGGGAGGGAAAAATTCCTTGGGTTTCAAGTTCGGATATCGCAATTGATGATATTCATAATATTTTGAAAACAAGATTTATTACCGAAGAAGCAATAAAATCATCAGCTACTAAACTTATACCAAAAGGAGGAATAGTTATGGTTTCAAGAGTTGGAATCGGAAAGTTTGCAGTTGCTGATGAAGAACTTTGCACAAGCCAAGACTTTACTAATTTAGTAACTACTGAAAATGAATATTTTCTTTGTTATTATTTCAATGCTCGTTCAAATAAGTTTGTTAGATTAGGTCAAGGAACATCAATAAAAGGATTTACAACACAAGATATAAAGTCTGCAAAATTTTTCATTCCTCAATTAGATGAACAACAAAAAATATCTTCTTTTTTGAGTTTACTCGATGAAAAGATAACTTCATCAATGAAAACAATTGAAAGTTTAGAGTCCTTAATCAAAGGTGTAAGTCAAAAACTTTTGACTCAAAAAGTGCGATTTAAAAAGTTTACTGATGAATGGAAAGACAAAAGATTAGGCGAAATTTGTAATTTTTACAAAGGAAGCCCCCTTTCTAAAAATAATATTTTAGAAGACGGAAATTCAAAATGTATTCATTACGGAGAATTATTTACAACATATAAAGTAGTAATCTCCGAAATTATTTCTCGCACCAATAAACGTGGTTTTAAAAGTGAAATTGGCGATATTTTAATGCCGAGTTCGGACGTTACTCCATTAGGTTTAGCAACCGCAAGTGCTATATTGGAAGGTAATGTTATTTTAGGAGGAGATATTAATATTATAAGACCGACAATAGAATTGAATTCCGTATTTCTATCATATCTTTTAAATTTTGGAAAGAAAAAAATTATAGAATTGGTTTCGGGAACAACAATTAAACATATTTATAGTAAAGACTTAAAACAGATTAAAATTTCTATACCTAATATCGAAGAACAAACCAAAATCGCAGATTTTCTTTCTAAAATTTCCGATAAAATTGAAACCGAAAAGAAAATCTTGGAATTATTAGAACAACAGAAAAAGTATTTTCTACAAAATCTTTTTATATAAACAAATTGGCTAAAAAGTATTTTTTTTGTTCTTCCAACTTCTGTAAAATCCGATTTTCAATGTCAATTTTTGAGTCAATTGAAGATAGGAAATTGGTTATTTTTTGTTGTTCACTTTCTGCTAAACTAATTTTGATTTTCAATTTTTTTAAATCTTTCAACTGAATATTTGGCAGACCAGAACCGACTCGTAAACTCATAATTTTTTGCTCATTATATTTTAATATTTGGTAGAAATACAACAAGTTTATATTTTGTGAGAGTAAAATTTTATAGCAATGTCCTCCAAGCCAAAATTTTGTTGTCATAAAATTTACAAATCCACAAGAATTTCCACCTTCACTAATTGTAATAGTGTTTTCGTCTGTATTGTATTTTTCTGAAAATCCAGACGGAGAAACTCCACCATTTAAACAAGGATATAAACCTGTTTCGTCTAATTCTTCTTTATTAAATTGTTCACCTTTCTTTATTTCACACACATTTTCCAAATCTATTTCCTTCCATTCAGGAAAATCATTTCTGTTATCATCTTTAAACCTTAATTGTTGCGAAAATATTTTTTGGGCAATTCCTTTTTTTAGTGTGTTTAACTCCTCAATTGTTTTCCTTTGGGTTGTAATATTTTCATCAATTAAAGAAAGAAAAGACGATATTTTCTTTTGTTCTTGTAATGAAGGTCGGATAAGAATTGTTTCATAAACAATCTCACTGCTTATATTTTGAACAACCCCACCGGCAGACAATCTTTTATATTGTTTTTGTAAATAATCTGAATTTAATAATTGAAGTAAAAATGACTTTTCAAAATAATTTTCATATTCTCTTAAAACAAACCAACCATCATAGATATATCCATCAATTGATAATTGATATGTCTTGCCAAAACTCATAGAATTTGCTAAGATTAATTCACCGTTGGTTACTTTTCTTGATTTCCTTGCTCCTTCAATTGTTATTTTTTCTTCAACATTATTAATAATTGAGTTATCAGTATTTTTTGTATCTCCAATTTTTATCCAATTAACACCATTTTCATCTTTGGTTATAAATTTAACAATAGGTCTCGGAGAACTACCTCTGAAAAGTTTGATATACTTTGAAAATTTTTTCTTTTCCCACTCGTCTTCAAATTCAGGAAATCTCAAATTTGGAACCTTATCTATATTTTTTCTTTTTTCTGTCATACTGAAAGCTTATGTAAATAATTTTTTGAATTAAGGATTTAAACGACTAATCCCAATTCCTTTAAATAAACTTCAATTTCAGAATCCAATTCCAAACGCTTCGCTTCCAACGATTTGATTTCCTGCATTACTGCCTGAATGTCAATTTCTTCCTCTTCCTCAAATGTGTCCACATAACGAGGAATATTCAGGTTGTAATCGTTATCGGCAATTTCCAGTAAGGTCGCTTTATGGCTGAATTTTTCGATTTCGGTGCGTTCCTGATAGGTTTCAACAATTTTATTGATATGCTCATTAAGAAGAACGTTTTGGTTTTTCTGCTTTTCAAATTCCTTACTCGCATCGATAAACAAAACGTCTTCATCTTCTTCACGACATTTTTTGAACACCAAAATACAGGTCGGAATACTCGTTCCGTAGAAAATATTGGCAGGAAGTCCAATAACAGCATCGAGATAATTTTTCTCTTTAATCAGATATTTACGAATGACCAATTCTGCCGAACCTCTGAACAAAACTCCGTGAGGCATTACAACTGCCATAATTCCTTTTTCGTCCAAATGATAAATCATATGCTGAATAAAAGCAAAATCGGCTTTGGAAGCAGGTGCTAATTTTCCGTATTGCGAAAAACGTTCGTCCAAAAGATGCAGTTCATTGGCACTCCAATTGGCAGAAAACGGGGGATTTGCCACAATCGCTTCAAATATTTTGTCAATGTGCTGTGGTTTTTCCAAAGTATCTTCCTGCCTGATGTCGAAATTACTGTAATTGACTCCGTGCAGAATCATATTCATTCGAGCCAGGTTATAGGTAGTTCGGTTCATTTCCTGTCCGTAGAAATCGGCAACTTTGGCTTCACGTGCCACACGCAAAAGCAACGAACCACTTCCACAAGTCGGGTCATAAACAGAACGCAACTGATTTTTTCGGCTCGTTACAATTCTTGCCAAAATAGTGGAAACCTGTTGTGGGGTATAAAATTCTCCCGCTTTTTTCCCTGCTCCACTCGCAAACTGGGCAATCAGATATTCGTAAGCATCACCCAAAACGTCTGCATTGCTGTCAGAAAGATTAAAATCAATATCGTCCAAATGATACAGCACTTTGGAAATCAACGTGTTTTTTTCGTCTTCGGTTTTTCCCAATTTGGAAGAAGTCAAATCCAAATCTTCAAAAAGATGTTCAAAATCATCTTCGCTATTGGTTCCAAGTGTTGACTGCTCAATGTTGTTCAGGATTTTTTGAAGTTCAGGCAGAATAAAATTGGATTTTCCCTCAACTTTGTTGTACCCTTTTTTCGCAATATTGCTGAAAAGTTCGGAGGGTTTCAGAAAATAGCCTAAATCTTCTACAATTTCTTCGTAAATCGCTTTTACAATTTCCTCTCCCTGTTCGGAATTCTCATCAATATTTTCATAATCAATGTCTTCTCCCGAATCTTCGAGAATTCGGTTAGCCGTAAAATGAATTTTTTCCGAAAGATATTTATAGAAAATGAATCCCAAAATATAATCCCGAAATTCATCAGCATCCATTTTTCCACGAAGTGTATTGGCTATATTCCAAAGCTGTTGTTGTAGTTGACGTTTTTGTTCTTCTGACATTTTTCTATCCTTAATTAGAAGGCTTAAAGGTATTTTATTTTTTGGAAAAATCGAAATAAAAACTAAATTATTGATAATGATTGTTTTAATTATTGTATTTCAATTTATAATACGTACTTCTTCCTCCTGAATCAGCTTTTATTAAAATACCTTTACTGACTAAATCTGTGATGTCTCTCAAAGCTGTGTCTGGTGATGATTTAGTCATTTTAGCCCATTTCCCGGTAGTCAGATTCCCTTCAAAGTTGTCCATCAGCTTATTGAGCATTTTTTGTTGTCGCTCATTGCTGATAAGACTTCCGTTTTTCATCCAGAACTGGTGTTTTTGAACCACCTTGTCAATAATCGTATTGGAAGAAAGTATTGCTTTCCTCAAACATTCCAAAAACCAAACTATCCATTCCGTTATATCTAAATCTCCTTTCTGGGTTCTCTCCAGAATAGTGTAATAGGATTTCTTTTCGCTATTGATTTGTGCAGACATACTGTAAAATCGCTGATTTACTCCGTCTGCTTTGGATAATTGCATGTCGGTAACAGCTCTGGCGATACGACCATTTCCATCATCAAATGGGTGTACTGTTACAAACCATAAGTGGGCAATAGATGCTTTCAGTATTGGGTCTAAACTCGAAGTCGTGTTGAACCAATCTATGAACTGTTTCATCTCTTGTCCCAGTCGTTCTGCCTTCGGAGCTTCATAATGAACAATCTCTCTGCCCATTCCACCTGAAATAACCTGCATATCTCTGGAACGCCATTTAGCCACTTCAATCTTATACATTCCACTTCTGCCAGTAGGAAAAAGGGCTGCATGCCAACCAAATAATCGTTCATCACTTAATGTCTTATCATTATTTTGTGTAGCATCCAACATCATTTCTACAACTCCATCAATATGCCTATCCGAATGTTGTAAGCCTGAATTTTCTAATCCTAATCGTGTTGCAATGGAAGAGCGAACTTGTTCCGGATTTAATATTTCTCCTTCGATTTCAGAAGATTGAACCACATCCTGAATCAATGTTTCTAAATTGGCTTCATCTTTCAACTCAAAACCTAATAGTTCAACTTTTCCCATCAACCTGCCTTGCAGGTTTCTAACCTCACTTAACAGTGAAATGAAATCTTCTTCACTCCATTGAAAAGCAGCCCATTTTTTAAGTTGATGAATATAAATTGCCATTGGTTTTGAACGTATGCGGTAAATATATGAATTATTCTCCGCATAATTTGCGGTGATTAGAGTGGTTTTTCTCCGCAGAAAAAAATATCCTACGCAATTACAGGTAAACTTACCCCTAATTTATACACTTTGTGATATGCTTTGATTTCATTTTCGTCAAGTTGCTTTCTGATATTCTCCAATGAAAAATCCTCCAATCCGTTTTCTAAAACTGGATAAATAATCAGACACTTGATATGGGTATCGTCTGTTTCATTTAAACCACAGTCTTTCCTAACTTTCTTCAAACGCGCATATCCCGAAACTTGGCGTATATCTTGATGAATATGACCTTTTTTGTAATGTAATTTGTATTTGGCATCGATGACAATAGAGTTAATCCCGTCTTTAACAAGAATGTCGAGGTGATTTCCGTATGTTTTGAACTGATATTGTATTTTAGTTCTTTCAATTGAATTAGCTTCCAATAACTTTTGATAGACATACAACTCGAACAAACAAGGCATATCAATCCAAAATGGAGGCGTTTCTAGTTTTTCCTTACCTGAAGTTGATGAAATATTGTAGGAAAATTGTTTGAGTATAAAATTTCCAATTCGAATGGCTTCTTTGTATTCTTTGAAAAAAGGATTGTGTTTGAAGTTCTTCAATTGATTTTCCCGTATTGAATTGCTGACCTTTTCAAACGCTGGGCGAATAAAATTAATCGTTGCATCAACTTCGTTCTTTGTGCCTTCAAAAAAGCCTTGATTGTTTTGTACATAACTCAAACAAAACTGATACACTTTTTTCAGAAATTGATTTTCCAAACTATCTTCTCCGAAAACCTGATATTCACAAAAAGTGCTTGTTAGTCGGTTTTTAAAAGTGTTTTGCTTTGTATTTTGTCCGACCAAAATTTTGCCTTTTACCCGATTGGTAAGGTTTTCTTGAACTTTGTAATACGATTTTTTGAGACCTTTTCGAACAATTATTTTGAGCAATCCCAGAAACTGCACCACCAAAAAAGGCGTCAACTGGTCTTCTTTTTGTTGAATTTCAATGGGCTTGTCGTCCCAATAAATTTCAACTAATTTTCCTATATCTGTTGGTGAAATTCTAGAGGTGTACACATCCAGTAACATTTTCAAGTAATTTACCTGCAACAGGTTATCTGAATCTTTTTGAGCATTCTCTACTGCTTCTTGATTTACTTTATCTGTATTTTCATCAACTTCCTCTTCCTTCTCTTCTTTTTCAAGTGATTCTTTATAAATTTCTAATAGTTTTCTATTGATTTTTGGTTCAACCTGAATGTATTTTTTTTCTTTCACCAACCAATCCAATCCGATATAATAATCAGCTTGTAAATCGTAACAGTTTTGAGTGGTATTGTGTACAATTTGATATGGAAAAACCTTTGAAAAGAATTTTCTTCTTTCTGAAATCTTTACCAGTGAGAAATCCTTCTGATTCAGATAAGAGAACGCATTATTTAGTTCTTCAACAGTTTGAAAAACTTGTATTGTACTATGTTCAGAAAGTGTAATTTTCATCAAATACTAGCTGCAAGTTTTAAAATTTCATCCTTGATATTTTCTCCAACCAAGATTCCGTCTTTTACATATTCTAGTAAAATCGGTTTGATTTCATATTCAAGACGAATTGCCATTGTTCCACCCTCTTCGGTTTTATCAATAAAATAAGAATGACCTAATTGCACATCCTTCTTTTCAAATTCGTTGGATAAATAATTATCAAATAATTGAGCAACATCAGCAAATAATTTTGAATCAAATTTAATAGAAGTATCATCGCTCAAATCTTTTGGTAAGATATCCACAAAAGCAAAGCGTCTTCTTATTGCATAATCAATGTGACCAACACTGCGATCGGCAGTATTCATAGTTCCGATAATGTATAAGTTAGGAGGGAGAACTAGCTGTTCCGAATCTTCAATTTTGTACATTGAGTTCACTTCTTTACCGCGATATTCTAATGCGTAAATCAATTCACCTAAAACAGAAGAAAGATTAGCACGGTTAATTTCATCAATAATGAGAACGTAATTTTTTTCACGCTCTTTTGAATTTATACTTTTAAACTCGAATTTTTCAAAAAAATCATTTAAAAGCGAGACATAGTATGTATTTCTATGATATGCATGAACTGAGATATGCCTTGGAATTGGATTACCCAAAGCAAGATGCCCATCAATAACTGCCTTCACTATTTGTTTAAAGTCTCTAAAGTTGATTCGTGATGGTACTTGCCATTCGACACCATATCGAAAACAATCTTGCTCAACCTGAAAAATTCCAATTGCTCCAGACAATAGAAGCATTTTCTCCTCAACTCGCTGTTCAACATCAGCTTTAAACTCTTCAAATTTTTCGTCTACCCATCTATTAATTACCGCTTCGTGATTATTATTTCTGCTTAATTTGTAATTTTCCAATGCTTCTTTGGCAAACAGACCAAGAGTTTTATTCACATTTTTATATTCAATTTTATCTCCTTTGGACTCCGCAACAATTCCTCTCACAAAATCTTCATAGGTATAACTGGGATGAAATTGTATTAATTTGAATTGGCTATCAAATAACTTTTCAGAGGTCAATTGATTTAAGTGTTTTGCAATTGCCAGAGAATATGGATGCGTCCCGTTTTGATTTGCAGGAATTTGTCCATTTTTCAGCTGTTCGTATTTCTCAATTATTTCTGTATAAGGGGCACTCCAATCTTGTGTTGTCCTGTCTGAACTCAAACTTACTGAATCATTTGTAATGGATGTTATAGTATAGTAATCAACAGCGCCACTTGCATTTGAAATTTTTTCTCCAACAGATATTGCACCTCTAATTACATCTGATGTTAATTGTAATAATTCTTTGGCAATTTCCTTTGCTTCCCTCGTTTTTCCCGTTCCTGGAGGGCCTTGCAAGATGATTTGCTTTTTGTAATGGAGGAGATTGATTGTTTCTTCGTACTGATTTTCACTCATATCTATTTCAATTGACGATTGATTATCTGAATTTTTGTTTTTGAAATGTAAGTAAGTTTGCCAAGGAAAGGTCATGATATCATAACTATTAGAATTACCTAACTCCTGTTTATAAAATTCTAAAATTCCATGGCTATTTTTAAACCAGTTATCGGTCCATTTGAAAGTATAATTTTCAACGTTGTTTTTCAGAAAATTATGCAATTCCCCTAATTTCCCATGATTGACAACAGTACATAATAATTGGGGTTGTAATCCAGCTATTAAGCGGAAAGTTGCTGCTCTACGGTCTTGTGCTGTGTATTGTCTAATTACCTTTCTTAGTTCATCATAAACTTCAAACAAAGGTTGTTGTTGAGAATTGGAAATTTGCTGTAGCAAAGGCATTACTTTAGTCCAATTTTTTTTAATTTTGTCTTGTTCTACTTTAGTGAAATAACCTTGACGTAAGGAAGAAACACATTGCCCTGCTGAACGCTCAAAATATTCATAAAATGTGTCTTTATTCCACTCTGAATAGTGTTTGCCTGTACTTGATTCGGCAATAAAATTTGGAACTTGTTCTTTGTAAAAGTTTTTCCATGGTTTCCATGGTTCATTGATGAGTGGTAGATCTTTTAGCTTCATTTTTTATTTTTGATTAATTTCATTTCATTGATATCTTTACACATTGTATTAGTAATTTCTTTGATCTTTTCTATGGTATTTGTTATATCAATTATTACTTCCCGATGCAAAACTTGCTAAAGATATTCGCCAATATATCGTCCTCCGAGATCTGTCCTGTAATCACCCCCAAATGATACATTGCCTGTCGGATGTCCATTGCCACAAAATCACCCGAAACCTGTGTTTCCAATCCGTTTAACGCTTGCTGTAATGCGACAGAAGCCGCCTCGAGCTCCGAGACATGGCGCGCGTTGGTGATAATCGTTTCCTGTGTGATGTCATAGCCGGATTGCACCTGACTGACCATCCAGCTTTTAAATGCATCTATTCCGATTCCTTCCTTGGCGGATATTCCGAGAACCTTTATATCTTCGGGAGCGGAGGAGGATTCCTCTGATTTTTGCAGGTCGATTTTGTTCGCAAGCACAATGATTTTTTTCTTAGGAAATTGTACTTTTAATTCCGCTGACCAGGTAATTGCTTCTGCTGTCGGCATCGTTCCGTGTCCAAGCTGCGTGGATGTTTCCACTGCTGCATCACTCATCACTACGATGATTTGCGCCTGCTGGATCTTTTGCTTTGATTTTTCAATTCCGAGCGCTTCGATTTCCTCTGCCTGCTCACGGATGCCGGCAGTGTCGATCAGGCGGAAGAGGATACCGTCGATGTTCAGTGTTTCTTCGATTACGTCCCTGGTTGTTCCCGCAATGCTGCTGACAATTGCGCGATCTTCGTTTAGCAACTGATTTAATAAAGTGGATTTCCCCGTATTCGGAGCGCCCACAATGGCTACCGGAACACCGTTTTTGATGGCATTCCCCAATTCAAAAGAACGGATCAGCCGTTCGATATATGCAATTACGTCCTTTACCAGCTGCTTTAATTCCGTTCGGTCGGCAAACTCAACGTCTTCTTCTGCAAAGTCCAGCTCCAGCTCTACCAGGCTGGCGAAATGGATCAGCCTTTCGCGTAGTTCTTTCAGCTCGCCGGAAAACTTACCGCGCATCTGTAAAATCGCTACGTCATGCGCTTTTTTCGATTCTGAATGGATGAGGTCTGCAATAGCTTCTGCCTGGGAAAGATCCATTTTGCCGTTCATAAACGCCCGGAATGTAAATTCTCCCGGTTCCGCCAGACGGCAGCCGGAACGAACAAGCAACTGCAGGATCTGCTGCTGAATATAAGTGGAACCGTGACAGGCGATCTCAATGGTTGATTCACCCGTAAAGCTCTTATTTCCCTTTAAAACCGTCACCAGCACCTCGTCGATCAACTCTCCCTTTTCATTGGAGATCGTTCCGAAATGAACAGTGTGTGTAGGCACATTTTCCAGGTTCTTTGAAAACAACCGGGAACCGGTCTCCAGCGCCTTTTCTCCCGAAACACGGATAACAGCGATCGCCGCCATCCCGTTGGCTGTTGACAAGGCACAAATAGTATCTGAAGAATTACCGGAAAAATGCATACAAAAAGTTTTGGTAAAGTTACTACTTCCGCAAGAATGCACAAAAAAAGCGCTAACCTTTCAGTTAACGCTCTCTTATCATTGTGAAACTAACTATTATTTCTTTTTTAATGGAATAGTTGCATTGATTTTTATGGTTTTGCTTACTCCGTTATTAGGGTCACCGATTCCGTAGTCTGTTCTGTCTACTGAGAATTTTGCTTTAAGCGTATTGTTGCTGAAAGTAAACAGAATGGTTATCTGTTTGCTGACTCCGTGCATTTGTAAGTGGCCGGTAACTTCATATCCTATGTCTGCTATTTTTTTGAATCCGTTTGTATTGGAAATGAATTTAATATTTGGATAATTGTCACCGTCAAACCAGTCTTTGCCTTTTGCATGGGAATTTTTAAGGAAATTTCCCGTAGCGATAGAACCAACTTTAATAACCAGAACAAATTTTGATTTCTCTAAATTGTTCGGGTCGAATGTTATATCACCGGAAAGCTCTTCGAAAATTCCGGAAGCGTCATCGCTGTCAAACGCAATAGTATAATTTGATGCGATTTTCCATTCTTGTGCAAACACTGAGCTCAATGCGAACACCATCAAAAGAAGAGAGAAACCAAAATTTTTCATTGCTTGTGTATTTTAAAGAGATTCTTATTCTGCGCTTTTAGCAAATTCCAGGTCTGCTGTGAATTTGATCTCGTTGCTCAGCATTTGCTCAGGAAATCCTGCACCAACACCGTAATCCAAACGATTGATCGCTCCTGTGAATTTAATTCCGTAAGCTTCTTTTTTGCTTTGCGGATTAACTGTTTTTCCTACTAATACAGCGTTTAAAGCAACTTTTTTTGTTACACCGTGGAACGTGAAATCACCTTCTACCTTATAGTTGTTTCCTTTCTCTTTTTTCACAGAAGTAGAAACAAACTTAATTTCAGGATATTTTTCAGTATCCAGCAAATCCGCTGAACGTAAGTGGTTATCTCTTTGCTCAATTCCTGTATTGATAGATGCAGCGTCTGCTGAGAACTCAATTTTCGCGTCAGACAGATCATCAGCTGTTGCAGTTAGCTTTGTGTCAAATTTTGTAAATTGTCCGTTGAAATCAGAAATACCTAAGTGTTTGATGGTAAAACCAAAGTGAGAGTGTGCCTTGTCAAGGTCCAATGTAAAATTTGTAGCAGCTACGAAAGACATTAACCCTAATGCCAATACTGCAAAACCGATTCTAAATTTTTTCATAAAATAACGTTTTTAATGTTTACTTGTGGCAAAGTTGCTAAAATATATATTACCACGGTAAATATTTTGAAAAATTTAAGATTTTAACTTTAATAAAAAGGAGCAAAAACGCCAAATGAAAGACTGATGTTACGATTTCAGGACTTTACGAGTTTATAACATCAATCTACAATCCAAAAAAATAATTACATTTAACATGCAAAAGAGAAACACATAAATGAGCACGCTGGAAGATTTTATACGATTATTAAGTGAAGAGCTTTCTATTGATGAAAAGGAGATTTTGCCACAATCGGAATTCCGGGAACTCAGGAACTGGAGCTCATTAAATGCGTTGCTGATTTTATCCAGGATTCATGAAGTAAAGGGCATTTTGCTTTCCCCGGCTCAGCTGTCAACGGCTAAAACAGTGAAGGAATTTTTTGAATTAATATAAAAGAGACGTTTTGAATATCAGGAATATACAAATTGTTCATCCCGGTCAGCAGGTTGATAACCTTGATCTGTTTAAAAATGAAATTCCGGATATTGAAAAATTTGCTGTTTCGACAGGGATTCGTTATCGTTATGTAGCTCCGGCACATCACAACATAGAAGATTATTTTGTACAGGGCATTCGTTCAGCAATTGAAAATGTTCAGGAGACAGATGTATTGATCACGGTCACACAAACGCCGTCCAAGCTTATTCCGTCACTTTCCAATTATCTGAACAAACAGCTCCGTTTCCGGGAAGATATTCTCATGTACGACCTGATCTCCGGCTGCAGTGGCTACACGGAAGCGCTGGTGCTGGCAGATTATTTTTTTAAGACAACAACAGCTGAAAAAATACTTATTTGTAACGGTGATTTCAGCAATCACATCGTTCAGGAGAAAAACTACACCATCCGTCCTTTGTTCTCTGATGTTGCAGCAGTAACACTTTTAGAAAGAAACAATGAAACGGTTTTTTTATCGAATGCTAAAAGCTTTCCGGACGGTTACGGCGCGATCAATTCCCATGAGGGCTGGATGAATATGAACGGCCTGGAGGTATTCCAGTTCAGTACGCAGTATGTCGCGGACGCTGTTCGTCAGCTGCTGGAAAAAGGAGAAAAAACTATTCCCGAAATAGACGGGTTCTACTTTCACCAGGCAAATCTGATCATTAATAAAACATTGGCGAGACAGCTGCAGCTTTCTGAAGAAAAAGTACAGTTGTCAATTCATGAATTCGGGAACTCTTCTTCCGCATCAATACCTTTGACTTTGGCGTTGAACAATAAAAAGACTCCGAAAAACCAACATCTTTTGCTGTCAGGATTTGGTGTCGGATTTAAAATTTGCAACGTATTGGCAGAAACTGCTACCTTTGAATCAAATATTTCTGCTTTTGAAGTCTGCTGATTTTGATATTGTTGTTCCCGTTTATAACGCATCCAACCGGTTGAAAGCATTGCTGGACGCATTGGAGCAGCAGGCTTCCGAATTATCCTTTCGCGTAATTTTGGTGGACGATTTCAGCAAAGATGATTCCTATCAGAAAATCATCGCTTTGCAATCCGGATATTCGTTTGAAACGGAAGCGATCCGCCTGGCGTGTAATGTTGGTCAGCACAGCGCGACAATGATAGGGCTGGCACATGTTCAGGGAGAATTTGCGGTAACGATCGATGACGACTTGCAGCACCACCCAAGAGAGATCCGGAAGCTGATCGCTGTTTATAACGAAAAAAAGCCGGATTTGATCTATGGTTCTTACGTGGAGAAAAAACATTCATTTGCGAGAAATGTCGGTTCCTTTCTGCTGAAGCAGATCGTGAAGATTTCCAATAAAAGACTGATTAACATTACTTCTTTCCGCTTGATCAGAAAAGAAGTGCTGAATTCTTTCCGGCAGAGTGATAAGCCGGTTGTTTTTATTGATGAGCCCTTAATTCACTTTGCATCGTCGATTGAATACGTGAAAGTAGAGCATCAAAACCGGACAGATGGAGAATCATCCTCGTATTCGTACCGTAAATTGATCGCCTTTGCATTAAATATCATTTTGTTTCATTCGTCGCTCCCTTTGCAGTTCATTACACGCCTAGGCCTGGTGATGTCGCTTACCTTTTTCGGGATCGGCTGTTACTATATCTGGCAGAAGTTCTTCCTGGATGTCCAGCTGGGATTTACTTCCATTATTGTTTCCATTTTCTTTAGCTCGGGACTTATACTTTTCGCGCTGGGAATCATAGGAGAATACATTCGTAAGATCTGGTCCTCTCAAAACCAGCTGAATAACATAGTTATCCGTTCACACGATGTTTTTAAAAGGTAAATTTTGCCAGCTCAGAAGCGTCACCACCAATGATTTACCGCTTTTGCTGGAATGGAGAAACAGTGAGCATGTACGCGTGAATATGGAACACCGGGAAATCATTTCTCCGGAGGAGCACACCGGGTGGTTCCAACACATTACTGATAACGGATATCACTATTTTATAATCGAATCACCGGAACTGGCACCTGTCGGAACGATTTACCTGTCCGGGGCGACAGCGGATAACGGTGCGGAAAGCGGCTTATATATAGGTGATCAGCGGTTTTTAGGTACAGGAATTACCATTGAAGCTTCCCGGCTGATTATTCAGTTTGCTTTTGAAGCGCTTCGGCTGGATTATTTATTTGCAAAAGTAAAGGAAGACAATCAGGATATCATTGCTTACAATAAAATGCTGGGATTCAAAGAAGAAAAAAAAATCAGCAACGGCTTTTTAAGAATGGTTTTAGACAAGGACAAACAAGCTCTTTGAAAATGCTCTTAAAATAAAAACCGCCCTTTCGAGCGGTCTTTCAAATTATTTGATCTTACTGATCGGGTTTCTTAAACCTTCCCATTCCACAAGGTGAAGCTTAACGACCCCGACAGGGATTTTTGCCTTTACATAGATCGGAATCTTGTTGTCATCGTCCGTTACCCAGAAATTCACATCTTCTTCACTCTTGAAATAACGTCCTTTCTGAACAACAGGCACAAATTTCAGACATTTGAACTTTCCTTTCCGGATGGTAATATCATCTTTTCCCACATATTTGATCTTTAGCGGCCAGATCTCGCCGTCCATAAAACATTGGAATTCCACGATATCACCCACTTTCAGGTTTTTAAAATCCAGTGTTCTTGCATGATAAAAAGAAGAGATCATATCCTGGATCCCGATAGGAACGTTGATATCTCCCTTTTCTGTTTTTACCTGCTGCTTATGCTGATTGAACACATAATTCTGCTTGATGACATAGCCTCCTTCGTTGACATCACGGTTAAACTCCCAGGGAAATGCACCTTTTTTGTCAATATAGCTTTCATAAACATCGTTGACCTTGTATATTGCGTTGAATCCTCCCAGCGTTTTTCCCGTAGCGACAACATGAACCAGCTCGCGTCCCTGCGGTTTTTTGGCTGTGGATTTTACTTCCAGCACCGCTTCTCCCGCGTCCATTACGCCATAAGTGACGCGGTATCTCAGCTTTTCCCCGATTTGAAACGTCTGGTTTTTTGCTGTCGGATAGCTGACAGAAACAGTCGCCATACCAATGATCCCAAGGATAACGACTAACGGAAATAACCACCACTTTTTCATCTGTTATTAGTTTTTTAAATTCTGTAAATCAAACTATATGCCAAGCTAAAAATGCTATATTTGATTAAAACGAAAATCATGTTAAATTTTGAATCCTTTAATCCGACAAAAGTGCTTTTCGGCAAAGAGCAATACAGCAAATTAACCAGAGAAATTAAACAATTTACGGCAAAAAACAAAATTTTAATTGCCTACGGTGGCGGATCTATCATCAGGAGTGGTCTTTTGGATAAGGTAAAGAGCGAGTTGAACGATTTTGAAATTGTTGAATTTGGAGGAATTGAAGCAAATCCCGAATATGATACACTGATGAAAGCGGTTGAATTATGCAGAAAAGAGCAAATTGATTTTATTCTGGCAGTAGGCGGCGGTTCTGTAATTGACGGGATTAAATTTGTGGCAGGCGCTGTTAACTATAATGGAGAGCCCTGGGATGTTCTTATACGCAAGGATGGATGTGTCTTTAGATCCGCGGTAGCTTTCGGAACGATCCTTACATTACCGGCAACGGGTTCAGAATCGAATAGCGGTGCGGTGATCAGCAATAGCCGTTTGCAGGAAAAAAGAACGATGGGAGGGCCTTTGTTCTTTCCGAAATTTTCCATTTTAGATCCGACCTTGCTTTCCACTGTTCCTCCACGGCAGGTAGCAAACGGGATCGCGGATGCCTATATGCACACACTGGAGCAATACCTGACGGTTCCCACAACTAATTACCTTCAGGAATATGAAGCGGAAGCAGTTTTGAAAACGCTGATTAAAATCGCGCCGGGCGTTATTAAAGATCCGTCAGATTACGATCTTGCAGCAAATCTTTACTACTGTGCCAATCATGCGTTAAACGGTAATTTAAAGAACGGAGTGCCTACCGACTGGTCCACGCACATGATCGGTCATGAACTGACAGCGCTGTATGGCATTGACCACGCGAGAACGCTGGCGATTATCTGTCCGCGTTTATATGAGCATACATTTGACCGGAAAAAAGAAAAGCTGGAACGATATGCTAAAGAAGTCTGGAATATAACCGGTGGAAACGCTGCCCGGGAAGCAATCGAAAAGACGGAATCGTTCTTTCAGTCACTTGGAATTGAAACCCGCTTAAGCGCTTACACGCAGGATTATGAAAAAGCTCCGCAAATTGTCAAAGATCGTTTCATTGAACGAAACTGGAATTACCTGGGTGAAAATCAGCTGATCACTCCTGAGGACGCGTATGAAATCGTCCGTTCCTGTTTCTAAACAAGATTTGAATGAATTCACCTGTTAATACATGAGCATTCAATTAATTATTTAATGGTTTAAAAATCAATCTTCTAAATTAGCTTCTGTACATCCGGGATTATTTTTAAATGTTAAAATAAATAAAATAATTACCACGGTAAATAAATTTGTCTACATTTGTAACATCAACAATGAAAAATAACTTAAAAAAATAAAGAATATGGCAACCTGGAACATCGACAAAGCGCACTCAGAAGTGCAGTTTAAAGTAAAACACCTGGTTATTTCAACAGTAACAGGAGCATTTAATGATTTTGACGGACAGCTGGTATCTGATTCAGATAACCTGGAAGGAGCGAAGATCAATCTGGATATTGATGTGAACTCAATCGACACAAAAAATGCAGACAGAGACGGACATTTAAAATCTCCTGACTTCTTTGCTGCTGCTGAGTTTCCGAAAATTGTAATTAAAGTGGATTCGATCACTAAGAAATCAGCTGATGAGTATGTTTTACATTCAAAAGTAAACATCAAAGGAGTAGAAAAACCGGTAGATTTTAATGCTGAATTAGGTGGTATAACAGTTGATCCGTATGGTCAGACTAAAATGGGACTTGAAGTAGCGGGTAAAATCAACCGCCAGGAATTCGGCTTGACTTGGAGCGCGGTAACTGAAGCAGGCGGTCTGGTAGTTTCTGACGATGTTAAGCTGGTCGGAAACGTTCAGTTTGTAAAAGCATAAGTAATATCGTTATCAGTTTGTAGAGCAGTTGTTTAGAAGAATAAAAGCAAATCGGTTTGGACTAAGTACAGATATAAACAACAATTCAAAAAAAAGAGGCTGGTTTTTTGAACCAGCCTCTTTGCTTATAGCTTATTACTATTTTATTCCACGACAAAATGCTTTGTATAAGAAGCTTCTTTCGTTGCCACAGATACCAGGTAATTTCCTTTGATAAAGTGGACACGTCAAGTGCGGTGCGTGGAGGAACTTTTAAAATTTTCCTGGAAGATAGCTTGCCCGAAACCCACTGCTCCTGAAAGAAAAAAAGAAGAAAGGAAAAATTTTTTTCATAGACTTTTGAATTTTACATGTTTAATCAGATTTTTAAAATAATCTTTTTGTAACAATGCGTTTACAAAGTGGTTTGTTATTTTTGGGAAAAAAGCACAAAAATCAATGAAATACTTAATCGTGGGATTGGGAAATCCGGGCTTAAAATATGAAAACACCCGCCACAATATAGGCTTTAAAGTACTGGATACATTAGCAAAAGAAGCAGGAGAAAGCTTTTCATTAGGCAGACATGCAGAAGTTGCTGTTGTGAAGCACAAAGGAAGGACGCTCATTCTCATCAAGCCGACAACATTCATGAATTTAAGCGGAAAAGCGGTACAGTTCTACCTGCAAAGCGAAAAAATCCCTTTGGAAAATTTAATGGTTATTACAGATGATATTGCATTGCCGTTCGGAAAGCTTCGCATGAAGCTGAAAGGAAGTGACGGCGGACATAACGGGCTGAAGGACATCCAGGCTGTGCTGAGAACGCAGGAATATATCCGTTTGCGGTTTGGTGTCGGAAGCGATTTTTATAAAGGTCAGCAGTCGGATTATGTTTTGGGAGAATGGACTTCGGAAGAGCTGATATCCCTGGGAGATCGGATCAATGTTGCCGCTGAATTTGTGAAGAGCTTTGTAACAATTGGCCCTCAGCTTACTATGACAAACTGGAATAATAAATAATTACTTTCTTAAGTAATTCTTATTTAAAGATATAATTCTATCTTCGTGAGATAATTTTAAATAATCAATCATTATGAAAACCAAACTGATTTTAGCATTATTAGTGGTATCACCACTTTTAGGATTCGGGCAAAAATTTAAAATTTTATCCGGAAGTTTTGAGCCGCTTAAAGGAGAAACTGAATTCAATGTTCAGATGGATTACTCTCAGGTTAAGTTTTATAAAGAAAACATGACTGAGAAGCAGTACATCGACAAACGCAAAAAAGAAATTACGGCTGATAAAGGTGCTGCTGAAGCAGACAAATGGTTAAGCGACTGGGAGAGAACAAAATCTGTTCAGATTGTAGACAAAGTTGTCGCTGTTACTAATAAGCACAACGGAAAAGATCATAAATACAGTGCAGAAGGTGATGCAAAATATACATTGGTCGTTCGTCCGCAATGGGTTGATCCGGGATGGTTTGGAGGAGCAGTAAAGAAACCTTCCCAGCTGAATGTTATATTTGATTTTGTAGAAACAGCAAATCCGAGTAAAGTGATTGTTTCTGTTAACTGTACTGGGGCTATCGGAGATATGTACCCTATGGGAATTGCCAACACAAATGACCGTATCGCAGAAGCGTTCGGGCAAGGCAGTGCTGCATTTGTCAAATTCGTAAAGAAAAACCTGAAATAAGTAACGCTAAAAGCGTGAAAATAAAAACCCGGATTTTTAAGCCGGGTTTTTTGTTGTATAAAATATTTTAATGTTCTTTTTTTGAGCAATAGATCGTACTTGTACGAAATATAGAGAAAGTGTTGTCATTTTCATCATATGCTTGTCCCTCACTATTACCGATTAATGTGAAGGTTTTAAATGTTTCCGTTGTATCCCAATTCCACTCTATAGCAAATTGATCAAATCCATTTACTGCGAATAAGTTTCCAGCTCCCCAAATAATAGACAAGGTGCTTCCTGATTTTTTATAGTAGAATGATTGTAAATAATTTTCTCCGTCCATTACTGCTTTGAGGATTCCGGTTCCATCTTTTTCAAATATGAACCATCCAGCATTATAATAGTCATAAGTATATGTATTTGATGATCCTTCTATTTCTATTTTATCGCTCCAAAGGTGGATAAACCATTCTCCGCCCTTACTGTACAAACTTCTTTCTTGTTGTTTATCTTTAGAACATCCGATGAGCAGACTTCCTATCAGGGCTATTAATAGAAATCCTTTTCTTTTTATAAGGCTAATTTTCATTTTTATCTTGGTTTATTGAGTTACATTTCTGCTGATGTTGATAAAAGGAACTTCTACTTCGATCTCCTTTTCTTTGATCTCATCTCCTTTTTTAAATAAAGATCCGATGATCTCCTTTTTCTTGAATACCAGAACGGCTTTGTTCAGATAGATGATCTTAACGACTGCTTTTCTGTGTACATGCTTGTTATCAGAAAAATATACCGTATCACCTACCTTTAAAGATGGTTCTTTTTGCTTTTCGGCAGCCTCTGAATCAAAATATAAGTCATACTTTATTTTTTTAGGACTTGCTTTGTAGATTGCTCCCGTAGCATAATCCGGGATCAGCCAGATAAAGCCGAAAAGGCAATCCAGAATAAATGCTCCGGCACGTACTTTTCTAGCGAGCGGTACTTCCTGCTCTAAATAGCCGTCAGCTCCTATTTTAATGGTTGATAATCCTTCTTTCAAAGCTTTTTTAGGAACTTTTATGCTTGTGGGTGCATTTCCCATAAATGAACCATTGTAATATACTTTCGCATTTGCAGGATATCCGCTTTTAATAGTTACCTTATCTTTTACTCCGGTAAAAATCAGTGCACAGCTCTGTAAGAACAGAGTAAATATTAATATCAGAGCAATAGCTGTTTTTTTGATGTTCATTGGGTTAGTTTTGTTCGGATTGTTTTTATTTCTTTTAATATTTCTTTCAGAATTTCTCCGTTCTTCAGGCTTTCTTCTGATTCATCATTGGTTTTATCACCAATCAAAAAAGAGGTTTTTACGCCAAGGATTTTTGCGACCTTTTTCAAACGGTCTACGGAAATACCTGTTTCTCCTCTTTCCAGACGGCCGTAGTTGGCACCATCAATTCCCAGCTCATCCGCCATGTAGTTTTGAGTGAAATTTTTACTCAATCTCAGAAACCTGATTTTATTATGTAATTCCATGATTTACAGAAAACAAAGTTATTGTTCGCACTTGAGGTGACAAAGGCGTTTTTCGCACATTATCGGCGATTTTTGCGGGATTAAAACAGGAGGGATTTCTCCCTCCGTTTTTTACTTTGGTGGATTGTTATCTCTTCCTCCTCCAGATGCATTTCCGGTTGTACTCGGCCAACCTCCTTTTCCTTTTGCCATGTTGTTAAAATTTACGATAAGCAATAATTTATTAAACAATATTCCAGATCAAATACTGTTCAATACGACATTTAATGATTAAAAATTCTTTTTTACAAACTATTTCATAAACATCGGAGTTGTTCAATACAATAGAAATTGTTTTTTCTTTCCAGTCAAAAATCACATTTTGCACATTGTGCGGGTTTAACCAAATTTCTTTGTTTTGTTGCTCTTCCCGGACAGTTAACTTGAACCAATTAATTTTGTTCAGTTCCACTAAATTTTGCTCTTCAATTTTCATTTTCATCTTCATTATTTTTTAAGATTTATGAAGCAAATATCAAGCGGATAGCACAAGCAGGCTAATCCTGAGTAATATTCAGGAGACCGGAGCAATATCTGCCGGTTTTGGAACAATAAGAGGGAAGGATTATCTGTTTTTCAGATAGTTTTTGATTTTAGTCCGGTAATTTTCTGAAACAGGAATTCTTTTTTCGATTGATTTGTTTTCCTCATTCAGATATTCTATCAAAAGTTCATGATTAATTTGATCATATCCTTTGATTAATTTTTTGTTTACTCTATAGGACTGATGAGGTTGTATAAATAGCTCTATATCAAATCCCTTTTCAAACATTTTTGTGTAGGAGAAATTATAAAGAGTTGATGGCTTCTCATCAGTGAAAAAGATGTTTTTATTATTGGATCCATCTGGTACAGACTCAATAAAAGCAATTGTGCTTTGAGGTTTTTTTGTATTTATACCATTAATATCCAAAAGAATAAAATTGTCTTGTTCGCGTTTTTCGATCAAATAAATCTGATCAAAGAGTTTTTCCAGTATTTTTTTCAGCCGGTCGGGGGTTGCTGGTTTTAAAATGAATTCTACCGGAAATTCATTGTCGAGATTAATGGCTTCAATACCGTTTAAATACTCTATTTTGTCTTTGAATTTCCCGCTTATGAAAAGTACGGGCTTTTTCAGTAAAGATGCAACTTCCAGACCGGACATACTGTCTCCGTCAAGTTCAATATCTAAGACAAGCGCCTTAATAACGGCACTTTTTTCTTCTACCTGCCGGATAAAATCCTGAGAGTTATCTGAAAAAACAATGACTTCTGCCAGACCGGTTTCTTCAATTTTGTTTTTGTGATCAGCGAGAAGTATCCCGTCATCTTCCAATAATGCGACTTTAACCTTCATAACTTGATTCTTAATGATGAATGATATTCTTCCTCGTTGCAGCTTGTTTTGTGTTCCCAACGGTCGGTAGCAAACAGGTCTAACCTTTTTCTCATGTTTTCTAATCCTATTCCTGCGGTTTTATTTTTAGAGTAGACAGGACGGATCTTATTAATGACCTGAATTTCAAATAAACTGTAGTTGGCTGTTATTTTTATGCGTAAAAATTCAGTATGCGTTTTGTTCCCGTGCTTAAATGCATTTTCAAGGAGATAAGCAGTGATGAGATGTGGAATCTGGCGCCTTCCGGAATTTTTAACCTTTTCATCCACTCCATCAAGATTAATTTTAATGGAAGAAAAATCACTGATAAAAACTTCATTTAACTTTACATAGTTTGTTACGAAATCAATTTCTTCTTCTATTGTTACGAAATGGTCTTTTCCTTTGTAAAAAACATATTCCATCAGCGTTGTAAGTGATTCCCATCCTTTGTTCAGCTTATTGGATAAGGCCTGCATCTGAGCGAATAAGTTCCGGAGCGTGTGTGGCTGAAGTTGATACTTGAGAGTCTCAGCTTCTAAAAGGCGTTTATTTTCTTCCAGCATCTGGATCTGCTGACCTCTTTGATTATAGTTGTCTTCCAATTGATTTTTACGTTCTTCCATCAGCGTAAACTGCTGACTAACTTGGTTATATTTTTCTTTTAAGTGATTTCTGTGTTCTTCTAGTCTTTTGATTCTATCATTATTTTCATAAAGCAATAATTCAAATCTTTCTTGATTTTGCTTCATTTGGTTCTTTTCTTCTGAAAGAGTGTTCATCTTTTCTTTTCCGTTTACAACGACACCGATTAAGAAGATAATAATGATGGTTAATAAGATGACAATAGCGATAGTCATTGGCTCCATGGTCAGGTAAAATTGATTTTAGATGCCAATATTACCAAAAAACAACCTATTATTTTGTTAATCTTCCACAAGGCATACGCCTAAAAGATGGATAGGCAGAATAAGTCGTAATTTGAAATTCACAGGTACGCTGCTGATAATCAATTTTATTTTTTCTGCCAGGAAAAATTACTGTAATTATTATAAGAAAAAGACTCCTTTCACTCCTTTTCTGCCCGGATAATAAACCGAGCGAAAAACGTTGATAGTATAAGCCGGTGAAGCCATTGTTCAGCTGTGTAATCAGTATTGCGATAAAATCGGGTATCGTAATGCTCATAAATGTATATTTTTTCCCGTTTTTGTGGATTAATGGTGAAAAAATATTCCCGAATAATTAAACAACTTTGCGAAGGATGGTACATAGAGGTGAAATAGTTGAGCAGGCGGTCAGAAGAAGTGGAGTTCCCATTACTACAATCGCAAAACGGCTTGGGAGAAGTCGCCGTTGGATGTATTTGATGTTTGACAACCCGGATGTTCCGATTGAAATCATCACCCGGATCGGTCAGATCATCTATTACGATTTTCATTCGGATTTCCCGTCTCTCTTTCAAAAGTTTCAGGCAGTTGAGCAAGTTTCCTATGATTTAAAGCATGAAGGGGAAGAATACTGGAAAAACAAGTATTTCGCGTTGCTGGAAGAGTATAATTCACTACTGAAGAAATTCACCACAGAAAAGTAGGAAGATCATTTACAAGAATAACCTTTTTCCTTCCTTAGAAGAAGGAAATCATAACTAAAGATCCGGTAAAATGACAATGGCACCAGAGAAAACGGTCGTTTTTTCAATGCACATTAGAAAATGATTAAAATTTGCAATATAAGTTCTGATCCGTCAAATTAGTTTGTAATTTCAGGCTATGAAAAAGATTCTGCTGGTTGAAGATGAAAATCATGTTGTTTCGTTTATCCGTAAAGGCCTGACGGAGGAAGGATACGATGTTTCTGTAGCGATGGATGGAAACATGGGGTACGAGCTTTTCAAAAATTACGCTTTTGATCTGATCATTTTAGATATTATGTTACCGGGAATGAGCGGTACTGAGCTTTGTAAGCTGATCCGTAATGAAAATACACAAATTCCGATTTTATTCCTTACCGCATTAGGAACAACAGAAAATGTGGTTATGGGACTTAAATACGGAGCTGATGATTACCTGGTAAAACCATTTAAATTCATAGAGCTGACTGCCCGGATTGAAACGTTGCTGCGAAGAGCAAATACGTATTTTTCTCCCGGTGTTTCCGAAGAAAAAAAGAACAATGGGAATTTACTGACCTTCTCCGACATAATTATGGATGATGACAAGAAGGAAGTAACCCGTTCCGGTGAAAAAATAAATTTAACAACAACAGAATATAAATTATTATACTGCTTTTTACAGCATAAGAACATTGTGCTTTCACGTACCGATTTACTGGAAAAAGTATGGGATATCAATTTTAATCTTGGGACAAATGTCGTAGATGTGTATGTAAATTATCTTCGTAAAAAAATAGATCTGAATCCGGGCAAAAAGCTGATTCACACCGTTGTTGGGATGGGATATATTCTAAAAGAGGACTGATAATAACTGAGGAAGCTTATTATTTACCGTATCTCTTCTAAAATCTAAACAACAAAAGTTGACATGAAAAATAAATACAAAACATTTTGGATCTTGTTTATGTTTTTACTGACAATTATGTTGTCGGTAATGATCAGCATTTATTGGAGCGCACGTAATTATTACCGCAAGGATTTTTTAAATATTCTGGAACTCCGGGCGCAGGCCATTGCTCATATCCACATTGATTATCTGAGTGACAGTGTACAGAAAGAAGCCTCCAATTCACTTTTTCACGAGCAAGATTATATCATAAAATATACCGGCTGGAATGATTTAAAACAGCAGGCCCGGTTAAAAGGGATTGATCTGAGGTTCCTGAAAAAAATCTATACTCACCAAACGGCAGACTTTACTAAAAATGAGATCACTTATAAAGGAATTCTCTATAGCCCGGAAAATTCACAAGACCGTTATGTTGTCATTGCAGCAGCAGAAAATATTGGTTTCAAAAACTTTTTTGCGAATGTCTTTCAAAAAATTCTCATCACTATCGGAATTGTATTTTTAGCCTCTGTCATTTGCTCGTATCTCATTTCAAGAAGTATTTACCGGCCAATCGCCCGTATTACTTCCAAAGTAAAAGATATAACCTCTGAAAACCTTCATCTTCGTTTAGATGAAAAAAATATAAATGATGAAATTCACGAGCTTTCCAGAACATTCAACCAGATGCTCAACAGGCTTGAAGCATCTTTTGAAATTCAAAATAATTTCATTTCAAATGCCTCTCATGAGCTCAGAACTCCTCTGACAGCTATTATCGGAATGTCAGATGTGGCATTGACCAAAAAAAGAACACCGGAAGAATATGTGGAAACAATTAAAATTATCCTGGAAGAAGCCGAAAAATTAGATCAGAAAACAAAAGCGCTGCTATTTCTGGCTCAGACCGGGTTCAATGGAAAAATACAGGAAAATAAGATCTGTCGCGTGGATGAAATTGTTTTTGAATCCATTGAAACTATCCGGAAAATCGATAAACGATACAAAGTGAATGTGGACTTGTCACTGATCCCGGAAAACCCTGCTTTGCTGAAGGTTAACGCGAACATTCAACTACTTCAGCTTGCCTTGTTTAATATTATCACCAATGCCTGCAAATACTCTGATTACAGAGAGGTGCATTGCTTTATAGGTTCCAGCAATGAATACGTTTCCATCATTATCAAAGATGAAGGTATCGGAATCCCGGAAGATGAATTGAAATTTATTTACGATCCCTTTTTCAGAGCTTCCAACACTAAAACATACGACGGATTCGGTATCGGCCTTCCCCTTACGAGAAATATTATTAAGATGCACCATGGAAGAATCAATGTTACTTCCGTCGAGAATAAAGGGACAACAGTACATATTGCCTTGCCCATAGCATCTATATAATCTCTGATTGTTAAAATATCGTTTTCTAATTACATTCTAACCTTTCAGAAAAACTTTCATCGGATTATAATATCATTTTTAGATCATTCTAAGAACAGCGGAGGATTTTTGCATCAAATCAAAATTATACGGTATGCAAAAAATTCTTATTCCTACAGATTTCCAGATGAGCTCTCTGTTCATGTTAAAAACGATTTTATCTGAAAAAAGAGAAAATGAACCGCTGGAGTGCACATTTGTTGTAGGGCATTATTTATCAGATAGTATAACAAGTCTTTTATTCTACGACCCGAAAAGAATCGTGGAGCAATTCATGCATCCGGGCTTTTTAGAGGGGCTGGAAATAGTTCTGAACAAATATTCAAATAAGCAGATCCAAATCAAATACGATGTTTTTACCGGGCTGACACATAGCTCGTTTAAAAATTTTGTCAGAGCAAAAGCATTTGATTGCGCTTACATTATTGACAATTATGAAATGAAATTCAGCAAATCCAGCGGAATGGATTTTTCAAAATTTCTGCTGAAGCAGCCGTCCCTGCTGAATATTCAAAAAATTGCCTTAAAGTCCCCGTCTTTTGAAGTCGGGATCACCGGAATATTCACCTCTTAAAAACAAATTATATGAAGTTTTATAAAGCATTTATTTTCAGTATTCTTCTTGTTGTTATGACATTTGTTATGATTTCGCTTGATAAAAAAGAAGAAAATCTGATCGGTTCTTGGAAAGAGATAGAGTGGACCTTTGAACAGAATCGAAATCCTCATGTCACGATTAACGATAATGCCGATACATTATCCGCAGATGTAAAAGCGGAAATAGGCAGGCATTTATTGATTCACACCGCGGAAAACTGGAATTTTAATGCTAATAATCAATTATATATAAGAAAGAGTGACGAAGAAAAAAATCTCTGCAGATGGTATATCAAAGGAAGAGGAAATGTTTTAGAAATAATGAATCCCGATAATAACATTACTGAAACCTATGAAATTGTCCACCTAAGCAAAGATTCTTTAGTGCTCTCATTCGAGGTTGATCTCCAGCTGCAGGGGCTTGCAAAAATGAAATTTAAAAGAACAAACGATTAATTATGCTCAGAAAATTTAATAATCAAAGGTCATTAAAAGACAACCTGCAGCTGGGTGCCTTCACGGCAATCACTGCCGGAGCGGTAAATGTCACCTCTTTAATATTGTTTTTTGCATTTACCTCCAACGTGACAGGTCATTATGCTATTTTCGCTTTCGAATTGATCAATGGTAATTTCTTTCGGGCATTAGTAGTTTTCGGATGGATCTTCCTTTTCTTTATCGGCAGTTTTCTGTCCAACCTCATTATCATTAATCTCAGCCAGAAAAACACATATCTTGCACATGCCCTGCCGCTTGTCCTTGAAATTATCTGTATCCTTTCCGTTGGATTTTATGGAGATAATTTCTATAATAACACGCTGAAAGAGACAGAAATACTTATCGGCTTGCTGCTTTTAAGCATGGGATTACAAAACGGACTAACAGCGAGTATCTCAAATTTCCAGATAAAAACAACCCACCTGACCGGCGCAACAACTGATTTGGGGATATTGTTCGCATTATTTACAAAAAGGGAGCAGTTTGCAACACCAGAAATCGTAGCGAAAGCAAAATTACTTATTGTTATTTTCTGTGCTTACATTTTCGGAGCAATCGCTGCAGGATTTTTATACCAGATGGTTCAGTTTAAAACATTTTATTTCATCTGTATCACTTTATTTTTCATTATCTTTTACGATCTGAGGAAAATAAGTAAGAACCGGATCCATCAGAGAGCAAGAAAATATATTAAAGGGAAATAAAAACAGATTTTATATTTCTTTGTTTGATCGGTATATCCCGGCAGGATTTAAGAAAGAAACTTCTTTTCTTTTAACTGATAGGCTTTGGGGGTTAATCCTACCATCTTTTTGAATGCTTTCGTGAAATAATTCGCATCTGAAAACCCCGTCTGGTAAGCGACTTCGTTGATGTTCATTTCCATACATTCCGAGAGCATCCGTTTTGCCATTTTAATCCGTTGCTGCAACACATAATCATTTGGCGACAACCCTATTTCCTGCTTGAACAATTTAAAAAAATTGGATTTGCTCACATAAGCTAATTGAGCTAATGTTTCAACAGAAAGCTTTTCATGGAGATGAGCATTTATATATTCAACAACAAATGCAAACCTTCCTTTTGCTTTGCCCGCTTCCAGCAATTCATACCCTTGTGATTTCATAATATTCATGAGTAAACCACTGATCGCTTTTTTTGCAAACTGCTCTTTCTGCGGATTATCGTCCAGCATAATTCCAAGGATTTCATTTGTCGTTCCTGCAAGTCCCAGGCTATTGCTGATATAATAGGCATCGGATGAAATATGCCATGTACTGTCATCATTTATTTTTGCACGTTCCTCATTCTGACGGTTTAAAAAGGAAGAAATAAAGTCACTGTCAATGGTTAAGGCAAGACACTGTGAAGGCCGCTCATCCGCTTCGGGGAAATCAATCAGCATTTCTTCGTTAGGAGCAACAAGAACGGAAGCTCCGGGCTGATACGTAAAATTAATGCTGCTGTTTCCAAGCTTTACCTGCTTTTTACCTTGAATCATTGAAGTGAAAGTAAGGTCGTTGAATTTCAGCGAAATATTTTGTGCGGTTTGATGCGTCTCGAAAATATGCAACTCACAAAAATCGGCATTAAAAGTTCGTTTGAATTCCACCAAGGTATCCATCTTCTCAGGTGAAGATAATGCCGGTTTGTCTATAAGTGCTTTCATACGCTAATGATTCTGCCGGGTCAATTTACAAAAAAAAGAGATGGAACGGGAAAGCATTTTATTTTTTATGATTTTTTTTTCGCAACAGAAAAAAGCGGATGCGGAAGATAGATTATTTTGCTGTTTTTATGTACTATTTTACTATTCGTTCGGCTCGGATAGCCATATCTTGACATCGTTTAAAATTCATTACTATGTCTAAAGTGATAAATCGTCCTGCGTTCAAGGACAAATACGACAATTTTATTGATGGAAAATGGATTGCTCCGGCAAGTGGACAATATTTTGATGTTGTTTCTCCTATTGATGGGAAAGTTTTTACAAAAGCGGCGCATTCTAATAAAGAAGATCTGGAACGGGCGGTCAATGCCGCTGAAAAAGCATTCCGGACATGGAAAGATACGTCAGCGACGGAAAGAAGCATCATCCTCAATAAAATAGCGGACAGAATAGAAGCGAATCTGGAGCTTTTAGCAGCTGTTGAAACAATAGATAACGGAAAAGCAGTAAGGGAGACATTAAATGCTGACTTACCTTTGGCAATTGATCATTTCCGTTATTTTGCTTCAGTAATCCGTGCAGAAGAAGGTTCAATCAATGAACTGGATAAGGATACTGTATCCATTATCGTTCATGAGCCGCTTGGTGTAGTGGCACAAATCATTCCGTGGAATTTCCCGATCTTAATGGCTGTATGGAAACTGGCTCCTGCTCTGGCAGCCGGTAATGCTGTTGTTTTAAAACCGGCTGAGTCAACACCAATATCTATTATGGTATTGATTGAGCTGATTCAGGATTTACTTCCTGCAGGTGTGGTGAATATTGTAAATGGTTTTGGTGCGGAATTAGGCCGTGCTTTGGTTACAAATCCTAAAGTGGCAAAAGCGGCATTTACAGGTTCTACAGCAACAGGTCGTCTGGTAATGCAGTACGCAACGGAGAATATTATTCCTGTTACCCTGGAATTAGGAGGAAAATCCCCAAATGTTTTCTTTGAATCCGTAATGGATGCTGATGATGAATTTCTGGATAAAGCAATCGAAGGAGCTGTATTATTTGCCTTGAATCAAGGAGAAATTTGTACCTGTCCGTCACGTTTGTTAATTCAGGAATCTATTTATGATAAGTTCATTGCGCGCGTAATTGAGAGAGTAAAAGCGATCAAAGTCGGCAATCCGTTGGACCCTACAGTTATGATGGGTGCACAGGCATCACAGATTCAGAAAGATAAGATTTCTTCTTACTTAAAACTTGGAAAGGAAGAAGGTGCAGAATTGCTGGTTGGAGGAGATATTAATACCATTGAAGGACTTGAAGGAGGTTATTACATTCAACCGACATTGTTCAAAGGACATAATAAAATGAGAATCTTTCAGGAAGAAATTTTCGGTCCGGTATTAGCGGTTACAACATTCAAAGATGAAGCGGAAGCAATTGCAATTGCAAATGATACGATTTATGGTTTGGGCGCAGGTGTATGGACAAGAGATGCCCATCAGCTTTATCAGATTCCAAGAGCGATTCAGGCAGGACGTGTCTGGGTAAACCAATATCATTCTTACCCTGCAGGAGCTCCTTTCGGAGGTTACAAGCAATCCGGCATAGGTCGTGAAAATCATAAAATGATGCTGGGACATTACCGCCAGACTAAAAACATGTTGGTTTCATACAACAAAAACAAATTAGGATTCTTTTAATCTATAGCAGAATTAACTGTTAGAAGGTTATTTAATCAAATAATCATTTCATGGAAAAACCTGGTAGAAATACCAGGTTTTTATTAAAGTTTAGTGGAATGGAAGCAAAAGTAAAACGACTGGATGTTACTGACGAAGCACTGAACGTCATCCGTCAGCTGGAAGAAAAATACGGAGCACTGATGTTTTATCAGGCAGGAGGATGTTGTGAGGGTACTCAGCCTCAGTGCTTTGAGAAAGGCGGTTTCTTTCCCAGGATGAATGATGCCATGATTGGTACGATCAACGGATATGAATTCTGGATCGACCGGGATTTATTTGAATATTGGAAATATGCGCACTTTACACTGGATGTTCTGGAAGGTTTCGGGCCTGGTGGTTTTTCGCTGGAAACACCATTAGGAAAGACATTCAAAATTCATTACCGTTTATTCACTGAAGATGAACTAAGTAATCTGGAACCTGTAAAAAGAATGGAATAATTCAGACAACAATTCGATAAAAGCCCCGGAAAAGGGGCTTTTGTTATTTTCCATATTTTTTTCTTATGTAAATTAAGCGTTTTCTTATTTTTAAATCTGCCCGTTTTTTAATGGGGTTGTATATCTTTGTAAAGTATGAATTACAGTTTTGGAAAAGAGTACAAACTTTGCCGTAAGAAATTGATTGATGAGATTTTCACCGATACGACGTCGGTCAAGAAATTCCCGTTTCTGATGCATTACCGTTTAACAGAAGAGCCGCTGGAAAAACATTTTCAGGTCGTATTTTCCGCTCCGAAACGAATTTTCAGAAATGCCGTGAAACGAAATCGCATAAAACGGGTTATGAGAGAGGTATTCCGGCATGAAAAGCATATATTAGAAAACTTTTTAGCGCAGGAAGGAAAATATTTATCCCTTTTTCTGGTTTATACTTCATCAGAAGAATTAGACCAGGGAATCCTGAGCGAGAAATTCAGAAAATTGATACACAGTTTAATAGATAATTTGAAATGAAGCATCTTTTTAAGAAAATTACAATTATCAGCCTCACCTTTTGTAATCTGGCATTTTTAAACGCGCAGTCAAATGGTTTTGAGGTCATCAAGGGCATTGATCTGATGGAGAATATCTATATGTATCTGGATCAGTATTATGTGGATGAGCCGAAATACGGCAATTTATCCAAAACAGCTATTGATGCCATGCTCCGTGAATTAGACCCTTACACGGTATATTATCACGAATCTAACATGGAAGATTATTTGCTGATGACCACCGGTCATTATGGAGGGATCGGCTCTGTCATTCGTAAAATGGATGAATTTACCTATATCATTGAGCCGTACGAAGGAAAACCGGCTTTCAATGCAGGGTTAAGAGCCGGAGATAAAATTCTTGAAATAGACGGCCGCTCGATGAAAGGAAAGGCAAGTGACGAAGTTTCCACCAGCTTAAAAGGGTCAAAAGGTTCTGCTATTGAAATAAAAGTGGAAAGAAACAACGAAATCAAAACCTTCAATTTTACACGTGATGAGATCGAAGTTCCCATTGTTCCTTATTACGGAATGCTGGACGGATCCATCGGATATATCAGCCTGAGCACGTTCATGAAACAAACAGTGACGGATGAAGTTGCAAAAGCGATCAAAAGCCTGAAAGAACAGGGAATGAAAGAGCTGATCATGGATTTAAGAGGAAACGGAGGAGGTTTTCTGAACCAGGCAGTTTCATTGGTAAACTTGTTTGTGGATGAAGGGATCACTGTTGTCAGCACAAAAGGGCGCATTGAAAGCGAAATATTCAACTATAAGACGCAGACCAAGCCGCTTTACAAGGAAATTCCACTGGTAGTGTTAATTGACGAAAACTCCGCTTCTGCAAGTGAAATTTTCGCAGGGACATTACAGGATCTGGACAGAGCTGTGATCATCGGGCAGACTTCTTATGGCAAAGGACTGGTACAGCGGACATACGACCTGAAATACGGCTCGAAATTAAAGCTGACCGTTGCCAAATATTATACTAATTCGGGAAGATGTGTCCAAAAGCTGGATTACTACAACAAGGAATTCGGTAAAAAAGCGGCAGCAGTTCCTGATTCCCTGATCAAAACGTTTTATACTAAAAACGGCCGCACAGTGATTGATGGACGAGGCATTGAGCCGGACGTAAAGACCGAGCTGAAAGACATGTCCAACCTGACCTATATGATCATGGTGAATAATCTGGTGTTCAAATTTGCCAACGATTATTATTACAAGCACCCGAGCATCGCTCCTGCAGATCAGTTCCATCTGACAGACGAAGAGTACAATACTTTCAGACAAATGGTCCTTAAAGATACATTTGAGTATAAAACCATCTCTGAAGACATTCTGCTGGAGCTGAAAAATACGGCTGAGAAAGAAGGATATTTCAACGAAGTCAAAGATTTATACGATAAAATGCTTCCTCATCTGACACCTTCAAAAGAACGTGACCTGGATAAGTTTAAAGAGGAAATTCTGAAATTGCTGGAAGACGAGATCGTTTCCAGATACTATTTCCAAAAAGGAAGAACTGTTTATAATCTGAATGGAAATGAAGACATTCTGAAAGCAAAGGAAATTTTAAAAGACAAAGCATCGTATAATAAGATTCTTGGAAATAAATAACGCGAATGCTGAACAAAATAATAGGAGATAAGCTTTTAAACCGGATTTATCTCTTTTTGTATATTTTATTAGCCGTATTTCTTCCGCTAAACAAGGTAGGCCTTTCTCTGACCACTTTGCTGCTTGTTCTTTTTACCATCAGCTGCACTCCTTTTCCGTTGCTGAAGCATACTTTTTTTCAAAAGAGAAACATGGTCTGGCTGTCATTGTTCTTTAGCTGGATGGTGCTCAGCCTTATATGGTCGGGAAACAAACAGGAAGGCTTGAAGTTCATCAATTTAATTCTTCCTTTCTTTATTGTTTTTTATTCCCTGCTGCTGCATCCCGTTTCCAGCAGACAGCACCTGAATCTGGTTTTAAAAATCTTTCTCTGGACAGTATCTGCTACGGCGGCCTGCAACTTATTAATATTTTCAAAGAACTGCTACGGTATCAATTGCGAAATGAGGGACCTGAGCTTTTTCGTTTCTCATATCCGCTTTGCGCTGATGGTGGTCATCGCCATGGTTCTGAGCTTTTATTTCTTCATTAAAACCGACATTCGCCGGAAATGGCTTTTTCTGCTCAACTCCTTCTTTTTACTTTATTATACTTTTTTTTCCGAAGTGTTAAGTGGTTTCGTCTCACTTATTATCGCAGTTATTTTCCTGCTTTTTTACTTTGTTCAAAAGCATTTTAAAAACCGAAAAGCAGTACGGAACTTATCGCTGATAATTTGTTTAATCATTGCTTCAGGAGCTATTGTATTTTTGAAGCAGATCAGCGAAAAACCGACTGTTATCCTGCTGGAAAAATCAAAAAAAGGCAATCTGTACTGGCACGATACTGCCGCGATCATGTTCGACAACGGCTATCCCATAAGCGTCAACATCCAGTTTCAGGAGCTCAACGAATCCTGGAGAAAGATCTCTAATCTTCCTCTGGACAGCATTTCCAAAAACGGGATGAGCTACGAATGGAACCTTATTCGTTATTTAACCTCCAAAGGTCTGACAAAAGACGCGGAAGGAGTTGAGGCACTCACAAAACAGGACATTGAGAACATTGAAGATGGCTACGTTTCTGTTTTAGATACCGAAAAAGGGCTCCGGATGCGTATTTTAAAGATGAAAGATGAAATCACCAATATAGATGTCAATCCAAATGGTTATACTTTGTTACAGCGCATTAACTACTGGAAAGCAGGATATGCCATTTTTAAAGAACATTTCTGGGCAGGTGTCGGAGTGGGTGATGTGAAATCCGCATATAATGAGTATTACGATAAGACCGGTTCCAGGCTTTCCAAGGAAAACAGGAGAAAATCCCATCAGCAGTTCCTGTCTGTAGGTGTCAGCTTCGGCATGATCGGATTGTTTGTTTTTGGTATGTTTCTGTGGTCTTCTTATAAAACGATACCCAACAGCAAAATGATGTTTGCGATACTGACCATCCTTATCTGCTCTTTTTTAAATGAGGATACGCTGGAAACCCAGGCAGGTGCAACGCTGGTTGCTTTTTTCTTCGGGCTGTTTTCAGGGATTCGTTTTCATGGAACGAACGAGGAGAAGCGTCTGGACGAAGAGGAATAGAAAGAAAATAATCAAGGCTGATATTACCCAATATTTCGCATCGGGAACCTGTTTGTAGATCATCGCGGCAACAATGCTTAAAAATCCGATGAACTGGAATACGGTCAGCCCTAAAAAGCGGAATGTAAAGCTGGATTTATTGCCGTTGTTCGTATAAAGGACTAAAAGTCCCAAAAGCGCCATAAATAAAAGGATCAGATCAATTATAAGCGCCCGTTTCAGCTCTCCGTAAAGAATTCCCTGATCAATCAGCAGCAAATGCCCGAAAACGACCAGGAAAGCAAATAAGCCAAAAGTAATTGTTCCCTTACTGTTCATCGTTCAGCTTGCTTATTTCCTTGATCATAATATACATTGAGCCGATAACTCCAAGAAGCGAAAGCCCTATTGTCCATCCGGGAGTTGTATTTTGCTGTTTTTTATCTATAAAGTTGCCCAGCCAGGTGAAGATTCCGATGATGAATCCCATCTGGACACCCATCCCGCTGAAACGCAGAAAATTGTTCTTTTTTTTAGCCATATCGACGATTAATATTTCTCGTAAAAGAAATCCAGGTATTTATCAATACTCTTATTTTCGAACAATTTAATCAAATTTTCTTTAGAAATGAAGAAAATAGTTGACTGGCTTACTTTCCCAAGTGAACCGGATGATGAATGAAATTTGTTAATATAGGTTTTGGCAGTCTTTAGATCCGTTGATTTAACTGTAATTACATTTTTATCCCCGATCAGCTTCGTTTCCGTAACTAACTGATTTTTACTGAAGAACTGCTTGTTAAAATCAGAGATCTTGTTTTTGATATTGAACAATTGTTTTTCCTGCTCGGCATCCAGAACGATGATGAACCAGAATTCCGCTTTTTCAGAATACGTATAAACCGCACGCTTGTTAAAGTCCACTGCCTCATTTTTAGAGTAGCCGTTCTTTATGATGTTCAGCATTTCGTCCGCTCTCGCAGCTTCCGGCGTAGACGGATATTCCGCTTTCACCTGTTCCAGCACCGGAACCAGCTGGGATTTATCGTTGCTCATCTGCCCTAAGGACATCGCTTTCATCAGCATATACTTAGAACGGTATTTGTTATCCGGCTCATTGCTAATAACTTCTTCCGCTTTCCCGATAACGGCATAATACAAGCCTCTGTTATAGCGATCCAGGTAACGCAGGTATTCCCGTTCATAAACCTGCTCTATTTCTTTACGTTTGATAAAGAAGTTAGGATCTTTCAGGTAAGCCGCGTAGTCCGTCTCCGGGTAATTTCCGAGAATGTAATTTTTTTGCAGCTCGGCAATCGAAAGGTCACTGTTTTCGTAGATCTTATACAACTGAAAGGAAGCCATCGGATTGTAATCGCTCTCAAAATTCTTATCCAGCACAAGCTGAAATTCTTTTGCAGCCAGCTGTGGCTCGCCCAGCTGTTCTTTGTAAATCACACCTGCATCGTATCGCGCTTCCACATAACGTTTGTTGGACACTTCCATGGCGCTGTCCGTCACGGGAAGATTTGCCAGCAATTGTTCCGGCGTAGGCCCTGTTTCTTTTGGTGCTTCCTTTTCTTCCGTGCCTTTTTCTTTTACTTCTTCTTTCTTCTCATCAAAGGAAGCCATGGAAATCTTATCCGAACGCCTCCAGTTATCTTCATTTTCCCGATAACCCCATTGTTTACGGAAATCATTGAACCCCTGTGACTTCAGCTTCTGATTGGTAAAGTAATTCTTTCCGCCGGACATATCTCCCGTAATTGCTCCGGTCGTTGTCAGCTCTTTCTGACGTTGCAATGCCAGCTGTTTTTGCAGCTCTTCATCTTCCTTCATCTTTTTGATGAGATTTTCTGCAAATTTCAGCTGCTCGTCAGGGCTCATTTTAGCAATACGCTGTACACTGTCCTCGTATTCTGCGATTTCAATAGACTGCACTAGTTTCTGAAGTTTTGTCGCTTTATTTAAAATCGCCTCGTAGTTCGGATATTTATCATCTACTAATTTTGCGCAGCTATCGTAATAACGCTGTGCTTTCACATAATTTTTATCGTTGTAATTTATATCTGCCAGGCGTTCGTATGTTCTTGCTTTCTGACGGTTATTATTGATAGAATAGAAAATCGATCTGTTATAGTTTTTCAATGCTTCGTCCCGGTTACTTTCTCTCATTTCGATCTCCGCAAGCGCATAAAAGATCTGATCGCGGTATTCGAAGTTCTTTGCATCGCGGGACATTTTGTTCAGCTCTTTTTTAATCTTCGCGTCGCCCCCTGTCATCGCTCTGTTCATGCGGGCTGCAAAGTTGATCTCAAACGTGGTATTATATTTTAAAACAGCCGTATAGTTTTCTGTTGCTTTAGACGGATCATTGGTTTTTTCCGCCAGCTGCCCGATAATGAAATGGATCCGGCCTCTGTCTTTCTTTTTAGCATATTCCAGGGATTTCTCCAGGGAGTTTATCGCTTCTTTATAATCCTTTTTAGCGATAAAATATTCTCCTTTCGTCAGGTTAAGGTCGAAGCGGAGATTTTTAGGAAAAGGAACGAAAACCAATCCGTTCTTTTCTTCTTTGTCTTTTTGCTTTTTCTCTTTCTGCTTCTGAATTTTCTTAAAACGGGAAGAAACTTTCTTTTTGTCTTCGCTTCCTTTTTTGGATTCTCCCGCCATTGATTCGGTTTTTTCCGCAGCAACATCCAGCTTATCCAGGTTTACTTTTGCATCACCGACATTTCCCAGCTGCAGCTGATTTCTCGCAATCCACAAGGTCGCATGGTAATTGGAAGGGTCGTTTTTGAAAAATTTGCGGACAAATTCGAAGTTTTTAATCGATTCTTCAAAATCCCTGCGGTAATATTGCGCCCGGCCGATAGCAATGAAATTTTCATCGATCCAGCGGTTGAATTCCTCGTTTTTCTTAGAAGGCTTTTCAACAGAAGGCATACTATGAAGTGAAATAACTTTTTTGCATTTTGAGATGGCTGTATCAATTGCCGGATAAAGCCCCATCACCTCTTCTTCTGTGGGTACCTGGCTGACAGGCAACAGATTGAAAAAATCCTCTTTTTTATTTTCTCTGTAACTTTTCATGGAGGTGTACAGCAGCTCATTTGCGTTGTACAATCCATTGTATTTAGCGGTCGTTCCGTGATATAAGCGATTAATAAACGTGTTTTTTTCTGTAGAACACGCTACAATTATTGTGAGTACAAATAAAAATATTCCTAACGGTCTAATTTTCATGAATTCTAAATGTAGTTTTCCAAACGTTGGAACAACAAATTTATTTTAAATAAACGAGAATTGTTTGCTATCCACCGGAAAAACTACTTTTTAAGGGATAAAAACGCCTCTGCCTGATTTAAAAAGGTCGTTGTTCCGTGTTCTTTCAAAAATGTCTTAACAACTTCCTGAGCCAGCTCAGAACAACCGGATGAAACCATTTTTTCTGCCAGAGATTGTTCGTTTCTGCGTTCATACAAAAATCCGAACGTTCCGTTATCCAGTATCTCCTGATTTCCGGCTCCGTCGTCTGTCAGCACCTGCTTCCCGAAGGAAATGGCTTCCAGCATCTTAAATTCAAAAGCCCCATTTGAAGGAATACTGATGAAGACGTCGATTGCGTGAAAAAACAGATCTTCCTCTTTTCTGTAGGACAACACGGTGATTTTATCATCAAGGCTGTTGGTTTTCACCCGTTTCCGGCATACCTGCTTGTCAGTTTTATCCAGCAGACAGATCAGCAGATCCGGTCTGTTCAATTGCTTTAATGCTGAGAACAGAAACTGCTGCGCTTTATCATTTCCTTCCGTTGCAATAAATCCGAAGATCTTTTTCCTTTCGGGAAGATTCAGCACTTTTCGTGCTTCTGTTTTTTTCCAGACTGTTTGATTTTCTTCAAAGGGAACCATCGGAGGAATTACTTTTATTTTCAGATCATTCCTGTTTATTGTTGTACAGATTTCTTCTTTCTGAACATTAAGAGAACAGATAATATGATCCAGCTGTCGGAAATGGTAATGACGCATCAAAAAACGCTTCATGAATCCGGATTCAGCCGACAGGAAGAAAGTAATGTCAACCGGTCGTTTCAAAAAGGACTTTACCATTGCGGAGATGCCTATATCGCTGCTCCTGAAGATAAACAGATGCGTTATCTGCTGCTTTTCCAGAAGAAAGATCAATCGCTGGGCAGCAAATAAATCGAAATATTTCCGGTGCTCTTTGATCGGAATAACAGTCAGATTCCCTGCTGTTGCCTCCTTGTAAAGCGGAGTATTTTGCAGGCAAAAAATGTTTACATCATAACCTTTTTCAGAGAAAGCCTTCGCACAGTTCAACAAGTTTACTTCCGTATCTTCCCAATGGCGGGCTCCGCACAAAAAAGCGATCTTCTGCATTCCTCTATGTAAACAACCAACGGTAAATGTCGTTTCCGTTCGCATAAAGCATCAGGCTCAGCAACAGCACGATCCCGATATACTGAGCTATCTCCAGAACTTTCTGAGGTGCTTCCTTTCCGGTGATCAGCTCATAGAGCAGGAAAATAACATGTCCGCCATCCAGCGCAGGGATCGGAAGGATATTCATAAACGCCAGCACAATAGAAATAAATGCGGTGTTCATCCAGAAAATTTTCCAGTTCCATGTGGTCGGAAAAATTTTCCCCATTGTCCCGAAGCCTCCGATAGATGTCGCTCCTTTTTTGGTGAATACAAACTTAAACTGGCTTATGTAGTCGGAAAGCGTATTTGTTCCCAGCTCCCAGCCTTTTCCAAAGCTTTCCGGCAGAGAATATTTACGGGTAATTATGCTTTCCTCATCTAAGAAGTTCTGACTTACTCCAACTCCTAACAGTCCTTTCTCATCAAATTTCACCTGTTTGGAAATAGTGTCCTGATCATGAATAAAAACTACTTCGACTTCTTTGTTTTTTGATGAATACGTCGCCTTTTGCAGATCATCAAAGTAAACAAGTTCTTTGCCGTCAATCTTTAAAATCCGGTCGCCTGTTTTCAGGCCTGCTTTATATGCAATCCCTGTTGAATCCACAGATTTCAGCGTGTCCAGCAATCCGCGCAATCCGAAAGCGGGAAAAGCTCCTTTCTGAAAAAGCTCCATTTCTGTTTTTTCAGGAAGTGTGATCACTGTTTTCGTACCGTCTTTTTTTACAACATCCAGCTTGTATCCTTTCCGGAGCATCACTATCGCGTTGATTTCATTGACCGTACGAATATCCTTATCATTAATACGGATAATATTATCTCCTGATTCCAGTCCGTATTTTTCCAGCTCCGGGTGAATGGCAAGACCTTCTTTTAAAGACGAAGGTTTTAGTTCTTCCAGTCCGTAGAAATACACGATTCCCATGTAAATAAAAAAACCGACAACAATATTCACCGTTACACCGCCAATCATAATGATCAAGCGCTGCCATGCCGGTTTAGAGCGGAATTCCCAGGGTTGAGCAGGTTTTTTTAGCTGCTCCGTATCCATGGATTCATCCACCATTCCGGCGATTTTTACATAACCGCCTAACGGAAGCCAGCCAATTCCCCATTCCGTATCACCGATCTTCTTTTTGTAAAGTGAAAACCACGGATCGAAAAACAGGTAGAATTTTTCAATGCGTGTTTTAAAAAGCCGTGCCGGGATATAGTGACCAAACTCATGAAGAGTTACTAAAATAGACAGTGAAAGGATAAGCTGAGCAGCTTGTGTTAATATTTCCATTTCTTAATATTGATGAGCAAATATAAGTATTTAGATAATTTCTGAAGATTTAACGTTGTCCTCTTCCACATAGCCGTTTTTGACAAAGTAATCCAAGATCGCTTCTTTCATAAGAAACTGCTGTTCTTTTTGTCCTAAATGAGGAAGTTCTTTTACCAGCTCAAAGTGCGGCCAGTTATCTTTGTCATTACCGATATATTTGTAATAGCCGTAAGGCTCCAGGACCGTGCACAAAGCAACATGCATCAGATCGGTCTTTTCGTTCTTTTTGAATTTTTTATACCCGAGGCCCAGTTCCTGAACTCCGATGATAAAAAGAATAGTATGTGTATCCAGCCCGGGCCCGAATTCTTTTTCAAGATGTCTGACCAGATTCTGGAATTTTAAATCAACAGCGTAATCCATAAGTGCAAAGTTAACGGATTTCTGACGCTTAAAACAGCAGGGATGTGTTTTATATAGGTTAAAACCGGAGCTTTCAGGTTCCGGAGGTAAGCTTTTTCAATAGCGCGTTGTGCTCTTCCAACAGGGAAAGGTATTTGTTTTTCCAGTATTCCGCACTTTCAGAAGGTTTGTAAATGATGGGAGAGTCTGAAGTATTGCCTTTGGGAAATAGAGCCGGAAGATCCTCATGAAAATCATAATAAATGATCTGTCCTATGCGGGCAATCATTTCGATCGGAACATCAGGATTATCAAACATCAGATACATCCAGCGGCGACTTTTTCCAAGGCGCTTCGCGATCGTAGCAATGGGAACCCCGCTTTTTCTCACCGCCTGTTCAACTATTTCTCCTCTATGTGTCATAATTTACAAAGTTGAGTAAGAAGTAGAGAAAAATTATTTACGTTAAAAACCCACATAAGAGCATATTTTGTACGGTTGTGAGTAAAATTCATCGCTGCGATAATAAAGAAGAGTTATTTTCTTGTTTGCCATGCAACAAGGTGTCTTTTTTCAGGTTATATCAGAAGTATTATTTATTTCCCTCCTTGTCTGCCTGAAAAACCACTACAGGTTATTTAAGAAGCTTATTTCTTTTTTAATATTTACAAAAGCAGATACTAAATAATATCACGCATCAATAGTTGGTGCTGATGAGGAAATATTTTAAATCTGTTTCGCCAGTTTTTTCAATAAAGCGTTGTGTTCTTCCAGCAGAGAAAAGTATTTGTTTTTCCAGTATTCGGAGCTTTCAGAAGTTTTGTAGGTAAAGGCTGATTCCGAGAAAATCTGACCTTTAGGGAATAAGGCCGGAAGGTCCTCATGGAAATCGTAATAAATGATCTGTCCTATTCGGGCAATCATTTCAATCGGAACGTCCGGGTTGTCAAACATCAAATACATCCAGCGGCGGCTTTTCCCAAGGCGCTTTGCGATAGTGGCAATGGGAACTCCGCTTTTTCTCACTGCCTGTTCAACTATTTCTCCTCTATGTATCATTATTTACAAAGTTGAGTAGCGAACGGAGAAAAATTATTTACATTAAAGTTTCATATAAGAGCATATTTTGTACGATTGTGAGCATAAATTCATTTTTGCAACAAAAGACAGGTCGTTTTAATTCAGGAAAAAGTATTTGAAATACTAAAGTTTTTACTCAGAAAAGTTTTGTTAACTTGCGTGGCGTAGGAAGTATTATGAATAAAGCTTCCGGAATAAATCTATTATTGTGTTATTCTATTTTTAGAATTAGATAAAAAGAAAGCAGATGAAAAGTATCCTTGGTTCTGAAAGAAAAGATTGGGCATATATTATTTTACCTTTTATTTCCGGTTTCCTGATGCTGGGAATTTATCTTTTCCTTATTAATGTTTTAAAGCTGGCCGCTTTCCCTTCTATACTTATACTGATCATTATATATTCTGTGCTATTCGATGTGAATCACTATTTTTCAACTTATTATCGGGTCTTTTTAGATAAAAGCTATTACCGGGAGAATAAAACCTGGATCATCCCCAGCCTTACATTCATAACCATTGTTCCGATGCTGGCATTCTGGGCTGTCAGCTCCGATTATTTCTGGAAAGACAGTTTTTTGTTTTTTACTTTTTTCAGAAGATTTGTCCTTGTTCTGGGATTCTATCATTTGGTAAAGCAGAATTGGGGCTTTATGGCGATTTATAAAAGAAACGCCGGGGAAAAAATCACAAAGATCAACTGGGACCAGCTTTCTCTTTTAAGTGGCAGCTTTATTCCGTTAGTGCTTATAAATATGATTGATCCGCTATGGTTTCCTGATTCTGAAAAGTATTTATTTGCCCCTGAAGCAAATGATTTACAATACATTTTAAACTATTGGGACAAGCTGGCATACCTGTGCTTGTTTTTTGCGATGTTTTTCGGTCTTATTACTATTTTTTCCAAACGCTTTCAGTATAAGCTTCCTGCCAGAAATATGGCGTTTTATTGCTTAGGAGCAGGAATACTGATCCTTTCCATTTTAAAATATTCTGCAAAAGATGTATTGACCGTTATTTTGGGGCTTTTAATTGCAATTTTCACTATTTCCCTCATTCAGTCTGTTCGTTGCCAGCTAAAAGAAAAGTCCTTTAATTTCCCTAAATGGGCTGTTTTTGCAACTACACTGATTTTGTATTTCGGGATTCTTCTGTATCCGGTGGAAGGAGACAAAAGTATTATGGTTGTTGCGATCACTTTACCTCACAATATTCAATACCTCGCATTTGTGCCGTTTTTCAGTAAGAAGCAATACACCTCTTCTCAAAAAAATCACGGAATAGCCAAGAGATGGAGCGAACGGGTAATTATGCTTTTTATCACAGGTATTATTTTTTCTGTTGTTTTTGAGCTGGGAAGAATCGGAACCGTTTATATTTTACCGGAAGAATATTTCTCGCTGAAAAATACGATAGCAGTCTTTTTTGTCGCCCTGATCTTACATCACTATTACCTGGACGCTGTTATCTGGAAATTCGGTAAGGATAAAGAGCTTTCCAAAGGAATTCAGGATTAATCCAGCTTAAATGTGAACGGCAGGAGAAATTCCGTTTTGACATTTTTTCCTTCGTGGCTTCTTTGGAATAATGTTTAAAAAATACTATTCAGGCCATTGTTGAAATTTTTTGTATCTTGATTTAAGATAAGTAATCAACTCGTCATATTTACTCGAAACATCACTGTTTCGAGTAATATTTTTAAAATCAACAGTCATTTTATTAGAAAAATAGGGTGTGGTAAATTTGTTTGAACTGTATATTTCTAGTGTAACTTGTCCCAGTCCTACTTCTTTTTTTTGTTTAGAATCAAAGTTATTGATATCAAAATGGTAGAAAAATACCTCTTTTATCTTATTCTTCGTTTCGACATCAATAATAATATCTTGAAAATCATTTTTTCATTATTGGGATAGCCTATTCTTAGGGTGTCGTTGTTGTCCTTAAAATAAAAGCCAGCTATTTTTCCGTTTTTTTCTGCAATAACTCGATATTGTTTATTAGTGCTGTTATTATGCTCTTTTTGGGGAGAGCATGACAGTAAAATCAGCATGATAAATAGATGTTTTTGTAACATATTACATTTTTTAATACTTCGCTGTAAGAATCACTTTTTATCATTTACGTATTCTCTTCAGCAACATCCAATATTTCCCAAAGACTATATGGTAGTTATCTTCCTATTACCCATAACGATTCAAATTAAGAAAAAGATGTTATCGCTCCTGAAAATTAGTACGAACAGATTTAATTATTGAGTGAATAGAAAAAAGTGCTGAAAATTACTCCATCAGGGAGCTGCATCCTTTAGCGCCGAAGACAAAGATGGCAATCCAGACCAAACCCTTAATTAAAAAGAACATAAAACCGGCGAATCCCAGCTTTTTAAGGTATCCGATCCATTTTTTCCCTTGTTTCGGCTCCTGTTCCTGTTGTTCCGTATTGTTATTTTCCATCTTAAATTTTAAGCAAAGTGAATGTAACGCATGACTTTAAAAGACAGTTCGGTGAACAATATCTTCGGATTGGCATTTCTGTCAATGTAGTAGTGAGCATCATTGAAGTGCTTCATGAAATCAAAAATATTGTTTCCTGTAATAAACCGCGCAAAATTTTTCAAAAATTGCGCTTCTTCTTCAGACAGCTTTGTCAGCTGATTATCCGTATAATTTTTCAGCATGCTCTGACGGAACATGTGCAGCGAATATTCCAGGAACAGCTTTTGTTTTTCTTTTCCGGCGCCTGCTATTACGTCCGCCCAATCCATCATCTCAACAACGCTTTTCTTGTAGCAGACCCGCATAAACTGCACAAATTGCTCCCTGTTGTAATCTTTATCATCGGCATCGGAAATCATTTCCAGAGCAGAGATTAAATTCCCGTCTGCCTGAGCGGCTACGCTGCCAGCGTGAGAAGCTGAAAGTCGTCTCGTTTGCTGCAGATAAGATTCCAGCTCATGTATGGAAAGACGCGGCACTTTCAGGACTTTTGTTCTGGAAATGATCGTCGGAAGCAGGGCATCCGCTGATTTTGAGATCAGGAAAAACAATGTTTTTGCCGGAGGCTCTTCCAGAATTTTAAGCAATTTATTGGAACAGGTAGCATTCATTTCTTCCGCCATCCAGATGACCATGATCTTATAGCCGCCTTCAAATGATTTTAAGCTGAGCTTTTTGATGATCTCCTGGCTTTCTTCCGTTCCGATAATCGGTTTTCTTCCTTTTTCATCTATAAATAGCGACCATTGATTCAGGTTGAAATACGGATTTTTTTTCACCATTTCACGCCAGTCGGAAAGAAACGCATCGCTGGTTTTCGCGATAGCCTGCACCGCCGGAAAGCTGAAATGTAGATCCGGATGCTGTAATTCCGTTACTTTCCTGCATCCGGGACACTGTCCGCAGCTATCCTGTTCCTGTTTGTTTTCACAGAATAAGTATTGTACAAAAGCTAACACCAGTGGTAAGGTTCCGTAACCGGAATCACCCAAGATGAGTTGTGCATGACTTATTTTATTGTTGTTAAAGTCTTTAACCAGCTGTTTTTTTAGTTCTTCCTGACCAACAACCCGTGAAAATTGCATTTTTTTTACTCTTTTTTTAGAAACACTAAAATTAATCATAATAATAGTTCTTTTGAGTTTTAATTGTGGTTATGAATAAATTTTTTTATATTAATTTCGTAAAAAATTGATTATAACTATGAAACACATTTTTTCAGTATTGTTTGTTGCGGTGAGCTTTGGTCTTGCTGCGCAAAAAAAGGAGGTGAAAATCACAGAAGAAAACTACAATTTTTCTGTAGGAAGTAAAAATGCGATTGTGGTCACAATTCCCGATTCTAAAAAAGAAGTGGTAGAGAAAGAACTCAAAAATGAGCTCAAGTCCTGGGGCGGAAAAATGACTTCAGGTAAAGGAGAGTACTCGACACTTCAGTCTGCTAACAAAAAATTGTTTGAAGGAAAAACATTTGACACCTATACCAGAATATTTCAGGATGGTCAGGATGTGAAAGTTGCGGTAGCAACAGATTTAGGAGGTGCTTATTTATCCAGCAACCAACATCCTTCTCAATTTAATGAATTCAAAGAGAAGCTGTATGCTTTTGCTGTTCAGGCAGGAAATCAAGCTTTGGCAGTTGACGTAAAAGCAGAAGAGAAAATCCTGAAAACTCAGGAAAAAGAATTGAAAGCTTTTGAAAAGCAGGATGCTTCTTACAAAAAAGAAATTGATAACTACAAAAAGAAAATCGACGAAAACGAGAGAAAAATCAAAGACAACGAAGTGAATATTTCTAAGAAAAAAGAAGAGATTTCTAAACAAGAAGATAAAATTAAGTCAATTAAAAATACAAAAGTGAAGTAATTTTTAATTACCTATTACAAAGGGAGTCTGATTATCAGGCTCCTTTTTTTTGTTCCGCTATATTTGAATTAATGATTGAATGCGAACTACTTTTTGCTCCGGACTTCCATATGTTCCAAGGCGATAAACATGGCACAAGCTCCAAAGACAGGAACAGCAGCTTTGTCGGTGTCAAGGTAATTGTTCAGGAACGCATGAACGAAATACGTAGTAAGTGATAAAATTAATGCCAGCACCAGGATTTTGGAATCCTTTTCTTCCAGTTGGTAATAAAGGGTGATTCCTTTGTAAAAGATCATGGAAACAAAAAAGATAAAGGTCAGCAATCCGAAAATTCCCGTTTCGGAAAGCGCGCTCAGATATTCGCTGTGTGCATTTCCTCCGTCCCCGAAATTGGTAGAGATGATCGTCAGGTTTTCCGGGCGCTGAAACGGAGCATATTCAAAAGCGTACGTCCCGGGACCAAAACCTGTCCATGGTTTTTCTTCAAACATCTGGATGGCGCAGCTCCAGCGGTTGATCCGTTCCAGATTGGAAGCATCTGTCGTTACATTGGTGGCACTTTGAAGCCGTTCGCCGAAATCTTCAGTGGTATGTTCTTTTTTGTTTTTTGACATCGCATATGAAATATCATTCCAGTTAAATAGAACAGCTCCTATGCCAATCAGCGCGATAGCGAGCAGATAGGAGAACTTTATCCTGAAGTGAATCAGTCCCCAGACAACAAGCGCCGCGAAAATGCTCAGCCATGCAGCCCGGGTATAGGAAAAATACAATCCGGTAAGATTGATTCCTACGAGCAGCAGAATGATCATAGAGAGCAATAAGCTGTGTTTCCGGTAGAAATACAAAGCCACTAATATAGGAAGAGTAAAAGCTACCATTGCTCCGTAAATAGTATGGTCTTTGAAAATCGGCGACATTACCCAATGCGATTCTTTTTCTCCGAAACGGTACATCGCATGGTGCGTAACGGTGTAAATGATGGAGATGATGATCCCGATCGAAAACAGCCAGAGAGCGGTTTTGATGTTCTTTTTATTTTCAAATACTTTTGTTCCGAAACCTATTATTGGGATGATGAACCAAAGTTTTGCGAGCAGAAACTTAAAGCTGACAAGCGGTCTTACGCTTAAAACAGAGGTTAGGAATACTACGCTTAAATAGCTGATCAATGAAATGACAATAAGGTTTTTCAGCAGATAAGAAGGGAATGTCTTTGTGAGAATGCTTCGCCAGACAAGCAGGATCATCAGGCCGAAGAGCAGAGGTTCGGTAGGAATAAACAGGCCGAACCCATCTGTCCATTCTTCAATATTGACGGATATCGGTGTAAAAAAGAACAGCGAGATCAGCAGGTACTCTGCATGGAAAAGTGCAAAATAGATGGCAATTAATCCGATCGGAAAGGCTAATAACGGTACCATGTCCATGTAGATGAGTATCGACATGACCGCAAAAAACAATGAGAAGATGAAAGCTTCTCCTATTTTTTTAATTGCCGCTGTCACGAATTATGCTATTTTTCTTAATTCTTTAAGACGTTCTGCGATCAGGAAGTAGAAAATAGCAAAGAAGAAGGTCGCAAACGTAGCAACAAGAATGATAATCGATTTTTTCGGCTTCTCTTTCCGGTCTGCCTTTACTGCTTTTTCAACCACGAATTTGTGGTTGAAATCAGCGTAAGCATCTGATTCCGCCTGTTCATAAATTGCTTCAAAATCAGAAAGCTTTACGGTCTTTTCATCACGGAGCATCACTAAACCATCATATTCCGCTCCGAATTTCAGGTTGACATCAATTTTATCTTTGAAAAAACTTTTATCTTCCGCACTTTTAGCACTGTTATATGCTTCGAAAAGATTTGCTCGGGCTTCTGAGGTAACCACACCGATTTCAGAAAGGCTGTCCAGCTTTTTGGAAAGATCATTGATACTTTGCTCAATCATCTGGCGTTTACGAATATTGATCTCAAACGCAGGAATTGTACGTTCTTTGATCATTTCATTTTTTACAGAGTCATATAAATCAACGATTTTATTGGCAATGTCAGCAGCCAATTGTGCGTCTTTATCCAGCACGTCAATCTGAATAGAACCGTATTTTGTTCTGCTGCACTGGATGTGCTCATTGTATGCTTTTCCAAGCTTATAGTTTTTGTACGGATCGTCCTGTTTGATCTCATAGTGGTCAAACAGATTAAACCGGTTGACGATTAATTCACGGATCTTTGAAGACTGCAGGATCTGAAGCATCTGCTCTGCCTGCTCTTCTTCACCGAAGTCCATCGCTGAGGCTTTGGCGTTACGCTGCTCGGAAAATGAAACCGTACTGGTTGCTGTCGGGAAAATAATAGCGGTTGAAAGAAAAAGCGGAGTTATCAAAAATGAAACGACCAGCGAAATAACAGCTCCAATTCCTGTGATGATGCTGATTGGCTTTCTTTTCTTCCATAAAAAAACGATCAGATTGTCTCTTTGTTCATTCATATAACTTTCTATTATTTTTTATAAAAATTCATCTTTTCTATGTACTCCAGCACACCGTCCGTCAGCACATATTTAACGCTTTTCTTCTCTTTTATTGCCCTCCGGATAAAAGTTGACGAGATGTTCATCAAAGGGACATTTTCCAAAACGGAAATGTTCGGGCATTTTTCCTGCGGAAAAGGAGACTTAAATCCCGTATTTCTGGGATAAACTATAACTTCATAGTTCTCAATGATCTGCTCATAATTGTACCATTTGTCCAATGTCAGCAAATTATCTTCTCCCATGATCAGCACAAAGTTGTAATCCGGGTATTTCTCTTTCAGCTTTGCTAAGGTAACAACGGTGTAATTAGGCTGAGGCAAATTGAATTCAATGTTGGATGCCCTTAGCTTATCATTCCCCGTAATTGCCAGCTCCACCATTGCCAGACGGTGATAATCCGCCAAAAGCGTTTTCTTTTTCTTTAGCGGATTGTGAGGAGAAACGACCAGCCATACCTGATCCAGCGGGCCGTATTCCACCATGTGATTCGCTAAAATCAGGTGGCCGACATGGATTGGATTGAAAGAGCCAAAAAACAAACCTATTTTCATGACTGAATGAATCGTTCCGTTATTTCCTTTGCTTCCGCGATGGATTTTTCTAAAAGCTCATTTACTAAAACGACATCAAATTTTTCAGCGAAAGACATTTCATAACGTGCTTTTTCTGTGCGGATCCGGATCTTATCCTCTGTTTCTGTGGAGCGGATCCGGAGCCTTTCTTCTAATGTTTCGATTGCCGGCGGAGCAACAAATATTGCCAATGCCTGTTCTCCCAGCTTATTTTTCAGGTTGATTCCGCCAACGACATCAACATCGAAAATCACCGCTTTTCCGTCCTTCCAGATTCGCTCCACCTCGCTTTTAAGTGTCCCGTAAAAATGATCTTTATAAACCTCTTCCCATTCCAGGAACTCATCATTATCAATTTTTTTCCGGAATTCCTCCGCTGACAAAAAGTAATAATCCACACCGTTTTTTTCATTCGGGCGGGGTTGGCGGCTGCAGGCAGAAACGGAAAATTCCAGAAGATCTATCTGTTCCAGGAGCGCCCGGACAATAGTCGTTTTTCCGGCACCCGAAGGAGCTGAAAAAATGACGCATTTCCCTTTTTTTATAGCTGCCGGCATTTATAATGTGTTTAGTACTTGTTCTTTAATTTTTTCGAGCGCATCTTTCATGTTCACCACTAACTTCTGAATTTCCGCATGGTTACATTTACTTCCCAGCGTATTTATTTCCCGGCCTATTTCCTGGGCGATAAAACCAAGCTTTTTGCCGGGCTCCTTTTCTTTGATGGTTGAAAGAAAATAGTCCAGATGGTTGGAAAGCCGCATTTTTTCCTCGGAAACATCCAGCTTTTCCATATAGTAAATCATTTCCTGCTGAAAACGGGCTTCATCGTACGAGCCAATTTCTTCCAGCGCTTTTGTCATTTTCTGACGGATACCTTCTACGCGCTCTGTCTCATACTGCTCAACATCATTCAATAACAGGCGGATACCTTCAATATTCGCATTGAAATCTTTTTCCAGTGCCAATCCTTCCTGGCGCCGGAAATCGTTTACTGATCCGCAGGCTTTTTTCACAAGGCTGATCAGCTCGCTTTTTATTTCGTCCGTTAATTCGTCTTTGGCTGTCACGAAAATTTCCGGCATTTTCAAAATCAACGAAAGATAATCCACGTCTTTTTGTCCGATAGCCTCGTTAGCTGCTTTCAAATCTTCAAAATAAGCCTTTGCCAGTTCTTTATTGATCTGAACGGCAGCAGAGGTCCCGGTGCTCTCAATAGTTAGCAGGAAATCAATTTTCCCTCTTTTTAATTCTTCCGAGATCACCTGACGCATAACCGGATCCAGCTCTCTGTACTGGTTCGGAATCTTGGTGTACAAATCTACTGATTTGCTGTTCAGTGTTTTTATCTCAATACTGATTGTTTTGTCTGCTACGGAACCTGTTGCTTTCCCGTAGCCGGTCATGGAAAATAGCATATTATACCATTTATAAATATTAATTAACCCGGTCTGTCCGGATCAATGCTGATCTTAATAATTTTTAATTCAAAGCAGTTACCGGCATTACCAGTGCTTTTTAATTTGTTTTCCCATTTTCAGGCGGAATTTTTTTAACATTGACTCCTTTGACGAAGCTGGTATTTTAACCATGCTGTAGCCGGTCATTTCATTCCCTTTGTAGAACTTGAACTCAAATGTAACATTGGAAATTTCTTCCCTGTAAATAGGAAATAAATGCCCGAGGCTCAATTCTTCTCCTAACGGAAGCTTTTGCGTCGCAGGCTTGAATTTTTTGTCATAACCTCTTACGGCCATCAAAACATAAGTATCAAAGCCGCTTTTGGCGATCAGCTGCTGGACGGAATCATTTGCTAAAGCCGTCACATCCGCGCCTTCCTTTAGAAAATTCAGAGAAACTTTTGCCTTGATCTTGTTTTCCAGCAATAATTCGGAAAGCAGGATCTCCATTTGAAAGCGCTCGTCCTTACGGTCAAATAACCCCACGACAACTGCATTTTGCAGATTTGCTTTCTGGGCGATTCCTGTTACGTGGAATCCCAGCAGGATAAAAGCGATAAAAATTATTTTTTTCATAAATTAAAAAATTTCGGATGCTATTGCTTTAACGGAAGAAGAGTTGGACATCGTATAATAGTGAATGCAGGGAACACCTGCTTTCTTCAATTCTTTCGACTGATTGATCCCCCATTCGATCCCGACGTTTGTAACATCCTCGTTGGATCTGCATTTTAAAAGCTCCTTTGATAGTTCCTCCGGGAAATCAATATGGAAAAATTTAGGTAAAAACGATATATGGTTCAATACTTTTACAGGTTTCAATCCCGGAATAATCGGAACGGTAATACCGGCTGCCCGGCAGGCATCCACAAAATCAAAGTATTTTTTGTTATCAAAAAACATTTGTGTCACAATGTAAGAAGCTCCCGCATCTACTTTTTGTTTCAGGTAGTGCAAATCCGTTGAAAAATTCATTGCTTCAAAATGTTTTTCAGGATATCCCGCAACACCGATGCAAAAATCCGTCGGATCCATGGTTGTTTCCTCTACCATCAGGTTTCCCTGGTTCATTTCCTCGATCTGCTTTACCAGATCTACCGCATGTTCATGTCCTCCGGGCTGAGGAGAAAATGTTGATTCTGTTTTTATAGAATCACCTCTCAACGCTAAAACATTATCAATTCCAAGGAACTGTAAATCTATCAGGGCGTTTTCTGTTTCTTCTCTGTTGAAGCCTCCACAGATCAGGTGAGGAACAGCATCCACATGGTATTTGTTCATAATTGCCGCACAAATTCCGACTGTTCCCGGACGCTTGCGCACAGACATCTTCTGAAGCAGGCCGTTTTCCCTTTCTTTATAAACATACTCTTCCCGGTGATAGGTGACATTAATAAACTTTGGTTTGAAGTCCATCAATGGGTCAATGCCTTGGTATATTGACTGAATGCTCTTTCCTTTCAAGGGAGGTAAAATCTCAAATGAAAACAGTGTGTCTTTCGCTTCTCTAAGGTGATCTATGACTTTCATTTCGTTAGTCTGAACAAATAAAGCGCAAATATAGGAATAATTAAGATTTTTAATTAACGTGATTTTGGGTTAAGTAATTATTAATGAGAAAGAGGAGAGAAGTGACGGATAGAATACGGATTTCTCCTGAAAAGACAAATATTTACAAAATAAATATGCTTAAATCACATATTTTTAAATTTAAATTAAAGTGTTATAAAACAATATATTAAATCATAATATTTATTATATTATATTTTACATTATGCTTAAATCACATTATTTTTTAATGATCTCCCAAAACGGTTAGAATTTCCACAGATACAAAACAGCATCATTAGCAATTATCAAAGATCAGCGCTTATCAGCTCCATCAACATTATCTGTGTACTATGGAATTAAACAATCAACACAATTACAGTTAACCCGATAATGAGTTTTTAATTCGTATATAATATCTTCAGAATTAAAAGATATGCGCTAAGTTTGCATGGAATGTCCGAAAAGAAAAAAATAATCGTTTCCGTTACCAATGATTTGTACACTGATCAGAGAGTACATAAAATGTGCCTTTTCATGCAAAACCAGGGATACGAAGTGATGCTTGTCGGACGTTTGCTTGATAATAAAGAACCATTAAACAGAACATACGCAACAAAAAGATTCCGGCTTCTTTTCAGAACAGGAGCGTTATTTTATGCTGCTTACAACTTGCGTTTATTTTTCTTTTTGCTGTTTCATCGTGCCGATATACTGGTGTCAAATGACCTGGACACGCTGCTTGCAAATACATTGATTCACCGGCTGAAAGGAACACCGCTGGTTTATGATTCTCATGAGTATTTTACAGAAGTGCCGGAATTGGTTCACCGTCCGAAAGTACAATGTATCTGGGAAAAGATCGAAGCCTGTTGCTTTCCCAGATTAGATAAGATTATTACCGTAAATCATTCGATTGCAAAAAAATATGAGCAGAAATATGGAAAAAACCTGCGGGTGGTCCGGAATGTTTCTCCTTTATTTGAGTTCAGAGACGTCCCGTCCAAAAAAGAGCTGTCGATTCCAGAAGATAAAACCATCCTTATTCTGCAAGGTTCGGGAATTAATGTAGATCGTGGAGGAGAGGAGCTTATTGAGGCAATGCGATTCCTGCCTGCCTGCGTTCTTTTGATTGTCGGGAGCGGAGACGTGCTGGAGCAGCTGAAGCAGCGTGTTAAGGAATTAAATATAGGTGAAAGGGTATTGTTTTTCGGGCGGCAGCCCTATGAAAAGATGATGTACTACACTTATCACGCAGATATCGGGCTGACGCTGGATAAGCCGACCAATGAAAATTATCTGTTCTCCCTGCCTAATAAAGTGTTTGATTACATCCATGCCGGAACGGCGATTGTTGCTTCAGACCTTCCCGAAGTGGCCGGAATAGTGCAAAAATATAAAGTTGGTGTATTGATCCCGTCGCACGAGCCGGAAGCTATCGCTGAAACGATAAAGAAACTCTCTGACCAGCCGGAATTACTGGCTGAGCTGAAAGCAAATTGTCTTCAGGCAAGGCTATTGGAGAACTGGGATAAAGAGGTAGAAGCGATTGCAGATTTTTACCCTAAGAAGGATTGATTTTTGAATGCAAAACCGAAAATGACATCTTTCGTCCTGCATTTTGTTTATATTTGAAACTCAGAAAATTTATCCAAATGCAATTTGAAAATACCCTTGCTTTTGCTCAGAAAATGGATGAAAATGATCCGTTAAAAGCATACAGAGAACGCTTCTTATTTCCCAACTTCCTTGCTAAGCCAATAATTTATTTTACAGGAAATTCCCTCGGATTACAACCCAGATCAACTAAGGATTATATTCAGAAAGAACTGGATGCCTGGGCACAATACGGTGTTGAAGGTCATTTTTTAGCAGAAAAGCCCTGGTTTTCCTATCATGAATTTTTGTCTGCTAAAGCGGCTAAAATTGTGGGCGCTCTGGAAAAAGAAGTCGTGGTAACACATTCGTTATCCACAAATATTCACCTGCTGATGGTTTCTTTTTACAAACCTCAGGGAAAAAGAACAAAAATCCTGTGTGAAGCGAAAGCCTTTCCGAGTGATCAGTACATCCTGGAAACGCAGGTCCGGTTTCACGGGCTGGATCCTGAAGCAACCATTGTGGAAATTGCTCCGAGAGCAGGGGAACATCTGATAAACGAAGAAGATATTTATGCCAAAATTGAAGAGTTGGGCGATGAGCTGGCTTTAGTCATGATCGGAGGAGTCAATTATTACAGCGGACAGCTGTTTGATATGAAAACCATCACCGAAAAAGGGCATGCTGTCGGAGCGATAGTCGGCTTTGACCTTGCGCATGCTGCGGGAAACATTCTGTTGAAATTGCACGAATGGAAAGTTGATTTTGCTGCATGGTGCTCCTACAAGTATTTAAACTCTTCTCCGGGAGGAGTTTCAGGTTTATTTGTCCACGAGAAGCATCTGAAAGATAAATCCATGAATCGTTTCGGCGGCTGGTGGGGACACGATAAATCCGTTCGTTTTCTGATGGAAAAAGGATTTCGCCCGATGGAAACAGCGGAAGCATGGCAGCTAAGCAATGCTCCTGTTCTCGGAATGGCGGCGCACCTGGCATCCCTTGATATTTTTGATGAGGCCGGAATGGAGAAGCTGTGTGCTAAAAGAGATGTGCTGACAGCCTACCTGGAATTTATAATTGATGAGGTTTCTAAACTGTATGGTGAAAAATGCAGCTTTGAGATCATTACTCCGAGAGATAAGACCAAAAGAGGAGCACAATTATCAATGCTGGTACACGGTGAAGCGAGAAAATTATTTGATTTTCTGACGGAAGAAGGAGTAATCGCCGACTGGCGTGAGCCAAATGTGATCCGGATGGCACCAGCTCCTTTGTACAATTCATTCGAGGACGTTTATTACTTTGGTCAAATCTTATCAAAAGCATTATAAGAATGGAAAAAATAGGAATTGTAGGTGCCGGATTGGTGGGAAGCTTGCAAGCTATCTTGATGGCAAAAAAAGGATATGAGGTTCATGTCTTCGAACGCCGAGAAGATCTGAGAACTGCCCCGGTGATTGAAGGGCGTTCAATTAACCTGGCACTTTCTGACAGAGGCTGGAAAGCATTGCAGTTAGCAGGAATAAAGGAAGAAATCGAAAAAATTGCCATTCCGATGTATGGCCGTTGCATGCACGCGCTGGACGGGACATTGACATATCAGCCTTATGGAAAAGAAGATCAGGCGATTTATTCTGTTTCCAGGGGAGAATTGAACCGTCAGCTCTTAAATCTGGCAGGGGCTTTTCCAAATGTTCAGCTGCATTTTCATAAAAAATGTGACGATCTGAATCTGGAAACGAACGCATTGATTTTTACGGACAGTCAGACAAAAAAACAGGAAGAACATACGTTATCACGCATTTTTGCCACAGACGGAGCTTATTCTGCTGTACGGGTACGAATGCAGAAAAGCATGATGTTTGATTATTCACAGAAATACCTGGAACACGGATATAAGGAACTGGTTATTAATGCTAATCCGGATGGCTCTCATAAGCTGGAAAAAAATTACCTGCATATCTGGCCGAGAGGCAAGTTCATGCTGATCGCACTGGCAAACCTGGATGGAAGTTTTACATGTACGTTGTTTTTCCCAATGCACGGAGAAGAATCATTTGAAACAATTGATACGACGGAAAAAGTGACCGCTTTTTTCCGGAAGACCTTCCCGGATGCATTGGAATTGATGCCCGATCTGGCAGAGGTGTATATGAGAAATCCGACATCAACGTTAATGATGGTGCGCTGCCATCCCTGGAATTATAAGGATCAGGTAGTGCTTTTAGGAGATGCTGCCCATGCGATGGTGCCATTCTACGGTCAGGGAATGAACTGTGGATTTGAAGACTGTACTGTTTTTTACGAAATGTTGGAAAAAGCGGGTGACAGCTGGGAAAATATAATGAGTGATTTTTCCGGATTTCGCCAGCCGGACGGTGAGGCAATTATTGACCTGGCATTGGATAATTATATTGAAATGCGCGAAAAAACCGGAGATCCTGATTTTTTGCTGCAAAAGAAAATAGAAGCGAAATTCAGCAAGCTGTACCCAAATCTCTGGACACCGTTATATTCTCAGGTGACTTTCAGCAATACGCGTTACAGTGAAGCGTATGCGAATGGAAAACGTCAGGACGCGATAATGAAAAAAATCCTGGAGATTGAAAATATCCACGAATGCTGGGACGAAGATTTTGTGATGGAAGAATTATTAAAACTGGTAAAATGAGGTTTTTAAATCTGATTATTATAGCGCTCCTGATAGCTTTTGCTGTTCCGGCTATGGCACAAAAGAAAAATAATACCGGAAGCGGAATGTACGTTCGCGGGAAGTCTAAAAGTGACTATTTCGGAGAACGGAGCGCACCTAAAAAAATGATGAAAAACCGTTCGGATAAAGTTCGCCCTTTTGGTTTTCAGGCCCAATTAGGAGCAACAATGACGCTGGTCAATCCGGATCCGAAGAATAAGACCGGTGTAATCACACCGACAGGCGAAAGCTATGAGATCAATCCGTTAACACGCCCGGGAATTTATGCTGAAATAGGCTTTGTTCATATGAATGTCCGTTCCAAATCAGCGGCGAGGCAACGAATTATTGATTATGTCGATTACGGTATCGGGTTCAAGCTTTTTCATGGTGACGAAAAAATTGACATTATGGGTAACCAGATGAATATAAGCGGATTAAACCGTTTTCAGATCGGAAATCTGAATCTGCGGGTTGGAGTTCATAAATTACAATATCTGACCACCAAAAAGAATTTCTTTATCGATCATTCTCTGGGAATTAATTTTGATTACAGGGTTCTGGAAAAAAGCGAGCACTCTGTATTATCAGGTGTTTTTCCGCAACAATATTCAGGTAAACCTTCTCTGATGCTGCATTATGATGTTGGCCTTGGCATTCGTGTTGCCAAAGGAAAATACATTGTCGTTGGTGTACAGGCACCATTTGTGGAATTTTTGGATAAACCGATGGGAAATCCGAGCTTCAACTGGTTTTCGAGCAGCTATTATCCATTTATGGCGCGTATTAAATATATTCATCTGTTCCCGGCTAAAAAACCGAAACATGCCTGCTGGACGGGAGATGAAGAGCAGCGAAAAATGAACGAGCAGTTCCTTCAGGGCCAATAACCTTTATATCTGATATAAAAATTTAACTTTTATAGTTGTAATTTTTTTAGTAGTTTGCGTTATTAAATAATGAATATTAAAAATTACGTTCTATGTTGGAGTTAGCAAAAAACATCTTACAGAAAGTAAGTTTTGATCCCTCTCTTTTTAAGAAAGAGCTGCTGAAAGCTATTAAATGGCTGGAGAGTAAAGACGAAGTCGGAATGTTAAAGGAATGGTGTACTCATAATTTTGGAAAGAGCTATTCCTCTATTTTAAAAGAAGTTTTCGCATAAATGTAACTTTTTTGTTATAAAAACCGTCTTAGATCAAGACGGTTTTTATATTTTTATACACCAAAAAAACTCATCCATGCTTAACAGGTATATTTTCTCGTTGCTGATATCTTGCGTAATGACAGGAATGTCCTATTCCCAAATGCAGGCAACATTTACAAAAACCATTAATACAAAATGTAACGGAGCCGATTGTGATTACTCCGGACCAAGCATTTTGATTAATGAAATTATGGCTTCTCCTACAAATAATGACGGATGTTTGTCCGGGACAGGAGGATCAGGGCAATGTAAAGGAGAGTGGATAGAGTTGTATAATCCGGATTTGTGTCAACCGATCGATATATCCTGCTATTACCTCGGAGCAACAACTCCGGGTACCTTCAGTTCGGATCGGGAAGCATTTTTAATTCCCTCGGGAACAGTAGTTCCTCCCGGTGGATTTTGCCTGATCAGAGGAGAGAATGCACCTGCAGTACCAAGTAATAGATTGGTGCAGAACGGAGGAAATGTGGTAGAGATTGTCATGCCCGGAGCGATAAATGGTGATGGTATGTGTGTTCAGAGTGGGGGAGGAGTAATCCCATCAACACCTACGAGGTTTTGGTTTCCAAATGCATCAGGAGGATGGTTTGCTTTTTATGACCGGAATGGTGTGCCTCAGGATTGCGTTTATTGGGGCAGCGGAACCATTACGGGCCAGCCATGCGTTCCTACAAGAACGGGATGTAATAATTCAGTGACTTCTCTTTCCGATTTTGCCGGGATACCAGCCAACAGAAAAACACAAATTCTCAATAGTGCTATTCCTGACGGATGGGGAAAAAGCTTTAAACGTGTTCCTGACGGAGGGAGCTGGGAAGCAGTGCCTAATACAAGCTCATATGTCGGTACTCCGACTCCCGGAAATTGTAATGGTACGTGTGCAACGGTAGGTTCTTCTTCCTGTGACGGAACAGCAACAGTTAACGTAACTGGAGGAACCGCTCCATACACTTATCTGTGGAATGATTCCCAGGCACAGCTAACACAGACGGCGACAGGATTATGTGCAGGTTCTTATCAGGTTAGGGTTACCGATAATACGGGAGCAGTTCAATACTTCCAGGTAATGATTGAAAATCATGTTCCGGCAGTTTCTTTTACGATTATAGAAAATGTTTGTAACGAAGGACAAACAATTCCGATAACAACTTATTCTCCCGTTCCGGCATCCGGTCAGACAGGAGCTTTTACGGGAACGGGGATCAGCGGCACTTCATTTAATGTTGCAGCTTCAGGTAACGGCCAGTTTCCGCTTACCTATACGTTCACGGATGAAAACGGATGTACGAATTTCGCAAAAGATACTATTAATGTTCACCCGAAGCCGCAGCCGGTAATTTCAGGAATCGCACCGACTTATTGTTTATCTAATGTAATAGTTACTCCGACCTTGACTCCTGCAGGAGGTGTTTTGTCAGGCCCCGGAGTTTCTAACGGTACTTTTAGTGTCCTTGCGGCCGGAGTAGGAAATCATACCATAAAATATGTGGTAACAACTGCTGCAGGTTGTTCTGATTCCACCCAGATCACGGTTACTATTTCCGGATCCACTCCTCCGACATTTACGATTCAGGATGAAATCTGCTTAAACGCCGCGCCTATTCCGCTTTCAGGAACGCCGGCAGGAGGTACATTTACGATTAACGGTCAGACAATTACCCAGTTTAACCCTTCGGTTTACGGCTTGGGACAACACATTATTGCCTATACGATCTCAGATCCTTCCAATCCGCAATGTATGGCACAGGCGACCGATACGATCAAAGTGGTGGATGGTGTAACCATTACTGCAAATGTTCCGAAATATTTCTGTTTCCATTCCCCGAATCAGCCGATTGATATTCAGCCCGCGGGCGGACAGCTTTCAGGAACACTGGTTTCCGGGAATGAACTGACTATTTCCACGGCACAACCGGGAAATTATTCATTTACTTATGATTATACTACGTCTGACGGCTGCTCCAGCTCCTACACACATAACTTTACTGTCGGGCCGGAAGTGGCGGTTGCATTTACTTTTTCCCAGGACTGCTTCCAGAATGTGACACTAACGGCAAAACCGGTGGTAGGAACTTTTGCGGATTACAGATGGTATCAGGGAACGACATCTTTAGGCTCAGGATCTGCCTACGGAAGTCATGTGGAAACCCCGGGAGAATACACCTATTCCCTTGAGGCTACAAACGTTTATGGATGTAAAGCCTATTATTCGGAACAAATCTTTGTAAATGAAGGAGTGAAGCCGGAAAACTTCGTAATACCAAATGTACTGACCCCGAACAATGACAATAAAAATGATTTTATTACGATGCCGATGATGGACAACGATTGTATCGTATATAAAGTATTGATTTTAAATCGTTGGGGAAATCTGGTATATGAGGCGACTCAAGCTAATCCTGTTTTTGCAGGAAAGGATATGAACGGACATTCGCTTTCGGACGGTGTTTACTTCTACAAAATTGTTTCAGATGATTTTGACTGTGATTCAGACGAGTACAAACCGATGTGTTATGGATTCATAACTATCGTATCTAAATAAAACGTTAATAAATCCAATAAAAAGGGTATTTTCCGGAATACCCTTTTTTTCGTTAAAAAAGTACGTTAAATTTGCCTTGTAATTCTATTACAAAGTACAAAGGTATGGCAAAAGATAAGCTTACTAAGGTTAAGATATACACCAATCAAAAGTCTCCAAGATTGTTTAAAAACAAATTTCTGGAGCTCTTAACCAAATCACATCCACTTATTATTGACATAATGTATGCCATAATAGCCTATTTCCTGATAAGCTATTATTACAATCATTACGATCAGAATATCGGAGCTATAACGTTTCAGTTCTTTTTCGGGTTTTTCAGCTGGACATTAGGAGAATACTTAATGCACCGCTTTTTGTATCATCGCCTGGATGACGCTACCTACGATACGGGTGTTCAATACTTGTTCCATGGAATTCACCATTATTTCCCGGACGATGATTCCAGAACAGTGCTCCCTCCGGTTCCTTCATTGGGGATAGCGGCCTTATTTTTTGGGATCTTTTACCTGATCATTGGTAGATATGCCTTTACATTTGGTCCCGGTTTCATGATCGGCTATTGTGCATATATGACAGTTCATTATACAATTCATAAAGTGCCACCTCCAAAAAGATTCAACTGGTGGTGGAACTACCACAATATTCACCATTACCAGCAGCATGACAGGGCTTTTGGTGTGACGAATCCCTTCTGGGACTTTGTTTTTAGGACATTACCTGAAAAAAACAGAAGAACGGTAGATATTGAAGTTGCAAAGCCGGGAGAAGAATTCCTGAAAAAACATTCGAAATAAATTGCGAACCCTCCGGAAAAGGAGGGTTTTTGTTTTTCTATATTTATACCATGAAAACAGAATGGGAAAAAATGCTTTCCGGTGAATGGTATTTACCTCTTGATGCGGAATTATCTAAAAAGAGATATCTTATAAAAAAGCTGATTCACGAGATCAACCTGCTTTCTCCGGATGAGCATAAGAAACAAAAACAATTGTTTCAGCAATTATTTCAAACCACGCAAAAGCGTTTTTGGATCGAAGCTCCTTTTTTCTGTGATTATGGGGAGAATATTGTTTTTGGTGAAGATTTTTTTGCCAATTATCATTTGACGATCCTGGATGGCGCTAAGGTTACATTTGGTGATCATGTGAAAATCGGTCCGAACGTATCCATATTTACAATTGTTCACCCGATTAATGCGGAAGAGAGGGCGAGAAACCTGGAAAGAGCATTGCCCATTACTATCGGAAATAATGTTTGGATCGGAGGAAATGCTGTGATCAACCAAGGCGTAAGCATTGGTGATAATACAGTGATCGGTTCCGGAAGTGTGGTTACTAAAAACCTTCCTGCGAATGTGTTTGCCGCAGGAAATCCGTGCAGAATCATCAGGGAAATAAAGGAAGAGGCCGCTCCGGAAGAATAAAGATAAAAGGCGGAAAACAAAATTTCCGCCTTTTATCTTCTTTATTTAATAAGAAACTATTCCGCTTTAATACTGTGTTTTTTCAGAAAAGCTTCGTACAACACTCTTGTTTCCTGAAGCTGCTTTAGAACAATTGCCAGATCGGGATTTGCTTTTGCTTCTTTGCTTTTCTTTGTCAGTATTTCATCTTGTTTCTTTAGTTCGGCTGTAGCTTCCACGATCATTCCTGACACATAAGGCTTGAAATACCCAAGGTCACTGTAAACGCTGTCCACTGTCCCGATAAAGTTTTTCATATCCTGAATGCTGCTGGAGAACGAATAATAACCCAAATAAATTAATGCGTTTCCTTTGTCTCTGAGAGGAGCTTTTTTGTAAAGATTTTGATAGAAATCTATTTTCCCGGGAACTCTTTGCTGAAGATAATATCCGGCAATCTGGAAATCAATTTCAGAAGAAGAATGCTTCTTGGAAAATGTTTCAATCAGCTCATTCGCACGGTCCGGATTCAGCTCAATGTAGTGTTCCAGCACTTTTGACAGGACATTATAGGACAATTCTTTGTCAGCAATCAGGTCTAACAGCTTGATCTTTTCCTCTTTGGAAGCGGCTGAGCTCATGTACAAATCAATCGCTTTAGAGCGTACTTCGTATTGTTTTCCTATAGTTGTCAGAGACTTGATTTTCTGAATATCTGTAATTTCTGCAAGATCAGCTGTTCCCGTACGATTGATCAGCTCATCTAAAACAGTTATCTGCGTCCCGAAAAAGGTATCATTCAATACAGCGGTTGTAAAAGCCTTTAATTTTGCCTTGTCGTTAACAGCAGTCATATAACCGTGGATTGCTTCTTTCTTGGTAAGGTAATTAGTTGCCGCTTCGAATTGCTTTAGCCAGAAATCCGGAGTGGACTTAAAAACGTAATTGCCAAGAAGTGTTTTTTCCGGATCGATAATGATCGTTTGCAGCTTTCCTTTTATACCGAAAGAAACGGTTTGATTACGCTGTGTGATCTTGAATTTTTCGGTGTGCGTTCCCGCATCGTCAATGTAGGTAACCACCATCGGGATGGTGTAAGTCGGAAAATTATCGGGTTGTTGCTGGACAAAAGTAAGGTTGAATTTTGTTTTTTCGTAATTATAAGAAAAAGAAGCTTCTGTTTCCGGATGGCCTTTATCCAGGAACCACTGGTTGAAGTACCAGTTAAGATCTTCTCCGCAAATTTCTTCAAACGCGAGCCTTAAATCGTGAATTTCGGCTGTTTTGTAAGCATGTTTTGTAAGATAATTGTTCAGCCCTGTGAAGAACGCTTCGTCTCCCAGATAAGCTCTGAGCTGGTGAAGAATAGCGCCACCTTTGTTGTATGAATGCGCGTCAAACATGTCTTCCTTGTCATTATAATCGAACCAGATCATATTGTGATGCGTTCCCGCATTGTAATACCCCATGATCTCTTCTTCCATATTGTACTGCGCCACATCTTTTCCGTATGCGTGCTCGTCCCACAGATACTGGGAATAGTTGGCAAAAGACTCGTTCAATGGTAAGTTAGACCATGATTCGCAAGTGACAAGATCTCCGAACCAATGATGAAATAGTTCGTGAGCAACGATCGATTCATCGTTTTTATCCGCCAGTTCACGGTCATTCCGGTAAACAAAATCTCCGAAGACAACAGCGCCGGTATTTTCCATCGCACCTGAAACATATTCCCTTACAACAATCTGATGGTATTTGTCCCATGGATATTCTACACCCAGTAAATCGGAAAAGAAACGGATCATCTGAGGCGTTTTTCCGAAAATCGCCTTTGCCTGTCCTTTCCATTCCGGTTCCACATAATAGTTTACAGCCATCCGGCTGCCGTCTTTCCTGGTAAATGTATCTTCAATGACTTCAAATTCACCAATTGCGATCATAAACAGATATACAGGATGTTTTAGATCTTGCTTCCAGACATCGGTCCGTGTACCATCCGTGTTTTTTGTGGACGAAACTAATTTTCCGTTAGAAAGTGTTTTGTATTTGTCAGCAACGATCAGGCTGATTTCCTGTGCTGATTTTGAATTGGGAGAATCGATCGTCGGGAACCAGACAGAATTAGCCTCTGTTTCACCTTGCGTCCAGATCTGAGGCATGAAGCCGTCTTTTTGATTGGCGGGATTGATGAAATATAAGCCTTTGTCACTTTTGATCGCGCTGCTTCCGCTGGTTACACGTTCGTTTGGCTTTGCAATGTAATCAATCTGGATAATGTAAGATTCGTTACGTATGTAAGTTTTATCCAATTTAATTTTCAGAACATCTTCCTTATACGTATATTGAAGCAGCTTTCCATCGATAGCAACGGAATTGATGGTCATTCCCTTAGCATCTAAAATTAAGCTGTCGGAAGGATAGAAATGAGGCTTTGCCGTGATCGTCGCACGACCTTTTAAATACGCATTTTCCCATTCCGGACGAAGCTCCAGCTTCGTAGTAATCAAATCGGTGTAGATGGTTCTGGAAGCTTTGTAGTCCCGTGGTTCGGTAGCAGAATCCGCTGCCAGTTCATTTTTATAACCCGATGAATCAGAAATATGATCCTTTGTTTTAGAACTGTTTGCACACGAGGTTATTACAGATAATCCCAATAATACAGAGAACAATAAACCGGCTTTTCTCATCCCTTAGAAATAAAGTTTTTATTCAAAGATAGTATTCTATTTAAGACATTTATTGCGTAATATTGTAAAAGATAAATTTTACTTGATGAAAAACAATAATTGGAAGATAGACGGTAAATCAGCTACTTTAAATTCCGGCGCAGCGATCGAGTGGGAAAACGACACTTTTTTTAAAATTCATCATCAAGGGAAGGATTTTTTTGGCGAAATTCTGGAAGAAAGACTGGAAGAGCGCACCCTGAAAGTGAAAATCAATCACCGGGAATTTACGATCTACAAAGAAGGTCCTCTGGATCAGCTGATCGAAGAGCTTGGCCTGAATAAACCGAAAGTCCGGAAGCTTCAGGTGCTGAAAGCTCCGATGCCGGGACGCGTAGTATCCATCGGTGTGGTTGCGGGGCAGGAAGTCGGAGTAGGAGAGGCGCTGCTGACATTGGAAGCAATGAAGATGGAGAATGTCCTGAAATCCGAAGGTGTGGGAATCGTGAAGTCGGTTGAAGTCGCACCGGACGCCGTTGTGGACAAAGGCGCCGTGCTTATTTCTTTTGAATAATAAATTTTAATAATGCAGAATAGGATTGGAGCTTTTCTCTGATCCTATTGTTGTTTCAGGGCCATGCCCCGGATAAACGACCGTATTTTCGGGTAAAGTGAAGATCTTCGTCCGGATGGAATTTTTCAATGTTTCAAGGCTTCCTCCTGGAAGGTCATAGCGCCCGAAGCTTCCTTTGAACAGAATATCTCCTCCCATAAGAACAGCGTTTTCTTCGTTGTAAAAAGCAATATGAGCAATGCTGTGCCCGGGAGCGAAAATCACTTTGAACCTGATCTCTCCGAATGTCAGCTCATCACCTTCTTCCACAAAAATGGTTGGCAGTGGAGATGGCTCATATCCTGTAAAACCATACAGCTGCGCGGAAGGGCCTACCATGCTCAGAGTGCTCAGCTCTCCTTCATGGGCGATAATATCCACACTGTAAGTCCGCGCTAAATGAGCATTTCCCAGGACATGATCAATATGGCAGTGTGTATTTAAAATGGCGTGAATTTTGAGATCATTATTTTGTATGAATTCATCCAGTACTTCACGTTCCTGTGCTGTATAACAGCCCGGATCAACGATGACAGCATTATTTTGATCATCATGAATCAGGTAAGTGTTTTCCTGAAAAGGATTGAAAGTATAGGTACGAATATGAATACTCATGCGTTTAATATTATTTTTGCGCTGCAAATTACTTATTTTTGATTAAAATCTGGAACTATGGGTATGTTTAAACTTGTATTTGGATTATTGACAGTTACTGTTCTTACAACAGCTTGTGCTACAAAAGTACCGTTTACAAAAGCTGTAATCGAAAAATACGACCTTACGGACATTACAATGAAACAAGTGCAGTTTTTTACTTCACAGTACATTGTCCTGGAAGCAAGCAATTCCTCGGAAGCACAACGTGTGGAAGATGGAAAAATCGTAGTTTCTCAAAATAATAAAAACTACCGGATTGTGATTCAACCGCAGACAAAGTGTGTTTTTGAAAAAAACGACGAGAACGGTAATGTATATATCCGCTTTGAACAAGGGAAAAATAATTTTCTGAAATTTGCAGTCCGTAAAAATGACAGTAATGGCAGGTACTATCTGGTAGCGGATTATTCCGGCGGCACAAAGGGTAAAGTTGCTTATAATGATAAAACATATTACATCAATAGTGAAAGCGGTAATGCCTTTTTGATGGTTTCCGTTAAAAAGCTGAACAAATCGTACGGCCGTACTAAGGTGGTGAAAGGAATGAAAGTAAGATAAGCGGCTTTCAGCGCCTGCTCCTGCAGGAATTAAAACATTAGCCCATGATTATCAGTACTTAAATGTCTTTGCACGGATGTTTCAGATCCGTGAATGACAAATGCAGCAAGATGATATTCACCCTCTCATTTGTTAACAGACTACTAAAAATGCAGATTTAAGTTTTTTTGGTTCTTAAATAAAAGAACTAATTCTTTTTTTCCTATATCTTTGCCCCATGAAAATTTGTAGAAACAATATTGTTCCTCTTTCTGACAAGCAATTGGAGCTTATTGAAAGAGTCGGGGTTTTTGGCTGTGAGCATGGATTACAACCTGCTTCTGCCAGAATTTCTGCGTTGCTGCTTGTTTCAGATAAAATAGAGCTGACCTTTGATGAAATCAGAGAGACACTTAACCTGAGCAAAAGCGCAACGAGTAACGGGATCAATTTTCTGTTAGTGGCGAAAAGAATTGAATATGTTACGAAAACCGGAGACAGAAAGCGTTATTTCCGGTCAAATATTGAGACCTGGAAAAAGTCTTTTACAGAGGAATTTAATCATTTGGTAAGCTTTACTAATTTATTGAATGAAATCCGGAAAGTAAGAACGGATAAAACAGTTGATTTTAATAATTCGATAGACGACCTGTCCAGTTTTATTCAATATGTAATAACAGAATTATCGGGGATCTATGAAAAATGGGAAACAAAAACAATAAGAACAACAAAATAACTATGTCTAAAATTAAATTACTATTGGTGCTTCTGGTGACGGGGAGTCAGTTAAAAGCTCAATCAAATGTGATGGATTTAAGCCAGTGTTTGAATTATGGATTAGAACACTCACCCTACGTAACACTTTCCAAAAACGAATTGGAAATGTTTAAATACAATAAGCGGGACTTATACGCTCCTTATCTGCCTTCACTTAATGCAAGCGGAAGCCTTGATTACAATGCGAAGCTACCGGTAACGGTAATTCCGGCAGGAGGTTTTTCACCGGAAGAGCTCCGTATAAAAATGGGTTCTCCGAATGCAAACTCTGCCACTATCCAGCTGGAGCAGAAAATTTACGATCAGGCAGCAATAATCGGAATGAAAGGAATGAAAGATTACGAAGAGCTTTCTAACCTGAATTCAGAAAAGACAATAGAAGACCTGATCTACAACGTTGCAATGTCTTATTACCAGGTGCTTATCGTCAGCCAGCAGATTAAATTACTGGAGGACAGCAGAGATCAATATACAGAGCTTGTCAGAATCATGGAATTACAATTGGCAAAAGGAGTGGTGAAGAAAGTGGATCATGACCGGATTAAAGTGGCCTATAACAATATCATTTCACAATTAAGCCTGGTTCAAACATCTAAAAATGTTGCAATCAACCGTTTGAAAGTAGTGATCGGCTTACCGATTGACAGTGATCTACAGATCAATGAAGATCAGAAAGAGCTGGAGGATACTGCTTTGCCCGGAGAAGCACAGATAAATGTATCGGAGCGGCTGGATTATAAAATCAACCAGATGAATATAAAATTGCAGGAATTAAATACAAGAGTGACAAAATATTCCTTTTTACCAACGCTGAGCGGATACGCGAGATACGGAGCCAATTCCTATGCTCAGACGTTTAAAGATTCCTGGAATAATTTTTATGACTTTGCTTCCATCGGATTGAAGCTAAACGTTCCGATCTTCAACGGATTGAAAGTAAATACGAATTATAATAAACAACGTATTCAACTGGAAAACCTAAAAGCGCAATCTACTATTATGGAAGAAAATTATAAGGTGGAATACCTGAATTCCAGAACGAAGCTGATCGAAGCGCATACAAGCTATACGACAAATTTAGAGAACCTTAATTTAGCAAAAGAAGTATATGAAGTAACAAATCTTTCTTACCAGAAAGGAGCATCTTCTTTATCTGACTTTTTAAACGCGGATTATAGCTATAAGGAAGCACAGACAAATTACCTGACATCACTTGTCAATATGCTGTCTTCCCGTTTAGATTTCGAAAAATCAAAAGGTAATTTATCTAACTATTTAAATAATAAATAATGAAAAAGAAAGGAATAATCGCTGTCATTATTATTGCGGTGTGTGTTGTATTTGCTGTGGTGAAATTATCAGCAAATAAAAAAGTAATTGAAAAAGGAAAAGAAGTGATTGACCGGTCACATATCCCGGTAGCTGTAAATGTTGAATCGGTGAAAATGCTGGAATTGTCAGGAGCAATTATCCGTCCGTCAATTGTGGAACCGAATGAAAAAGCAACCATCGCACCAAGCATGTCCGGTAAGCTGGAATCGTTATCCATTCAGTTGGGATCAAAAGTCGGAAAAGATCAGACGATCGGTAAAATTGATACGAAGACGCTGAACGTTCAGCTGAAAAACCTTCAGCTGACAGCTGATAAATTGAAAACCGATTTAGACAGAAATAAAGAATTGTTTGAAGGGAAAGCACTTTCCGAGACGCAATACCTGGATTCCAAATATGCATATGAATCAAGATTGCTGGAGCTGGAGCAGCTAAAGCAGCAGCTCAGTGATTCGTACATTAAATCTCCTGTTGCAGGAACAATTATCGATAAAAAGTACGTTGCGGGCGAGTTTGTGAGTGCAGGTTCTCCGGTTGCTACGGTAGTAGATGTAGATGTGCTTAAAATTTATGTCTATGTCAATCAAAGCGAAGTAAGGTTTATTAAAATGAACCAGGAAGCACATATTTCCGCTTCTGTTTTCCCGGATAAGTCATTCAAAGGAAAAGTAACCTACATCGCGCCGAGCGCAGACAATAATTATAACTACAAAATCGAAGTTCAGGTTCGTGTAAAAGAAAATCCTGAGTTAAAAGCAGGTACTTATGTGAATGTAAAATTCGAGATGGACAGAAAAGAAGACGTACTTCAGGTTCCTAAAAAAGCATTGGTAGAAGGAGTGAAAAATGCGTATGTATATGTTCAGAACGGAGACAGGGCAGAAAGAAGAACTATCCGTGTCGGACGTGAAAATGGTGAATATATTGAGGTTGTTGAAGGGCTTAAAGAAAATGAAAAAGTTGTAATCGACGGTCAGATCAATATTGTAGATAAAAGTTTAATTCAAGCAAAAGAAAGTAAATAATCATGGCTTCAATTACCGAGATAGCGATAAAACGACCATTACTGATAACAGTAGTTTTCGTTTGTCTGGTGCTCTTTGGTTTTATAAGTTACAGGACACTGAACTATAACTTATTGCCAAAGTTCGATATACCAGTTGTATTAGTTCAGACTATTTATCCGGGAGCATCTTCCGATGAGGTCGAGAACAGTATTACAAAACACATTGAAGAGGCTGTTTCTTCTTTAGAAGGGCTTAAATCTGTCAGCTCTTCTTCCCGGGAAAGCATCTCTGTTATTACAATAGAGCTGAATCAGGGAGAAGATGCGGTAAAAGCTCAGCAGGATGCCGAACGTAAGATCTCACAGATCTTGTCACTGCTTCCGGACGGAGTGGACGAGCCGGTTGTATCCCGTTTCTCGCTGGATGACTTGCCGATCGTGAAGCTGACAGCAACTTCTAATTTGTCATCTACGGAAATGTACGACCTGGTCGATCTGAAGATCAAGCCGCTTTTAACGAACGTTCCGGGTGTGGCGCAGATCAACCTGATCGGAGGAGTTGAACGCCAGATCGAAGTGAAGCTGGATAATGATAAATTATCCGCCTATAATATCAGTCCTGCAAATGTCCAGGCGATGATTGCAAGAGGCGGTATGTCTTTTCCGGCGGGAAATGTTCAGAATGACGATTCCAGGTTCTCTTTACGGCTGGATGCAAAAATTACAGATATAGAAGTTCTGAAAGACCTGATCATCAAGCAGGATGCAGGTGGATCCAGAATACTTTTGCGGGATATTGCAACTGTAACGGACGGACAGGCAGAACCTACGACGCTGAACCGGATCAACGGGAAACCGGGAATCGGTATCCAGGTTTTAAAGCAGACAGATGCGAATACCGTATCAGTAGCACAGGGCATTCAGAAGAAGCTGGCTGATGTAAAAGAAAGATACAAGGATATCAACTTTGATTATATGATCGCGTCGGATCAGTCAGTCTATACGCTGGCTTCAGCTGATGCGGTAATGCACGATTTATACCTGGCAATCATTATTGTAGCGGCTGTAATGGTATTCTTCCTGCACTCGCTGAGATCATCCATGTTTGTATTGATCGCCATTCCGTCGGCAATGATTCCGACTTTCATTTTAATGTGGGTATTCGGCTTCTCGCTGAACCTGATGACCTTGATGGCATTGTCCCTGGTGGTTGGTATTCTTGTGGATGACAGTATTGTGGTTCTGGAAAATATTTACCGCCACATGGAAATGGGAAAACACAAGCGAATAGCGGCATTAGAAGGACGTAATGAAATCGGGTTTACGGCACTTTCTATTACCTTGGTGGACGTCGTGGTATTCCTTCCGCTGGCACTTTCCACAGGATTGATAGGTAATATTCTCCGTGAATTCTCCCTGGTAATCGTGTTCTCCACGCTGATGTCGTTAGTAGTGGCTTTTACACTGACACCTATGCTGGCTTCCCGCTGGGGTAAGTTGGAGCATCTGACAAAAGATAATCTGTGGGGCAGAGCAAACTTATGGTTTGAAGGGATTCTTGACGCAATAAGAGATATTTATGTTTCAGTTTTAAAATGGACATTAAATCACAAGCTGATCACAGCAGCGATTATTACGACACTTTTTGTCTCTACAGTAATTTTGCTTCCTGTCAAAGGATTTATCAGCGGTACTTTCATGCAGCCTGCTGACAGAGCCGAGCTAAGCTTGTTAATAGATTTATCTCCTGAAAATACGTTGTCACAGACGAATCAGGTGGTAGGTGAAATTGAAAAAATGCTGCTGCGGGATCCGGATGTTACAAAAGTATTCTCGAATGTAGGTACACAATCAGGAGAGGTTTCTTCCAATTCAGCAGCAAACAGTAACCTTGCAGAGATCACTGTTCAGCTGGTCGATAAAAAAGAACGGGATTATTCAACCGATGAATTCGGTCAGCGCGTTCGTGACTCGCTGGAGAAATATCCCGGAATAAAATTAATTGTTACTCCTGTAGGTCTGATGGGGAACGATGTTCCGATTCAGGTGGCAGTGAAGGGAACGGAATTAGATAGCGTGAGAAAAGGAGCAGCGATGCTGTTTGACATCATCAACAGTGTTCCCGGGACGGATTTCGTAAGATATTCGACAAAAACACCTAAAAAAGACATTGCTATTGATATTGACAGAGAGAAAACCGCAATGTATGGCTTATCCGTTGCAGAGATCGGTGCAGCTGTTCAGCTGGCATATCAGGGGAATGACGATACGCGTTTTAAAGATAAAGGAGAGGAATACGATATCAATATTATGCTGGATAAAGCAGATAAGTATTCCATTAATGACGTAAGGAACCTAACGATTCAGAATCAGCGGGGAAGTATCGTTCGTCTGCAGGATGTCGCTTCGATCTATGAGGTGGATGGACAGTCCGTACGTGAACGACTGGATCGTATGGCTTCTGTTAAAATATTTGCTGCAACGGTTAATCGTTCCTTAGGAGATATCGTTAATGAAATCAAGGCAAAGATTTCGAAAACCGAATTTCCGGCAGGAACAGAAATAAAATTTATCGGTGCTGCGGAAAATATGGAAGATTCCATGAAGAGTTTGGTGATGTCATTAGGACTGGGAATTCTTCTGATTTATTTTATCATGGTGGCACTTTATGAAAGTGTATTATCGCCGTTCATTGTCTTGTTTTCCATTCCGGTGTCATTTGTTGGAGCATTTCTTGCATTGGCACTTACAATGAATCAGCTGTCAATTTTCGCGATGCTCGGTCTGATCATGCTCCTCGGTCTGGTTGCCAAGAATGCTATTTTGATCGTCGATTTTGCGAACCATCAGGTAGCTGAAGGAAAGACAGTATATGAAGCGTTGGTTGAAGCAGGGAAGGAGCGTCTTCGCCCGATCATGATGACCACGCTGGCAATGGTTTTCGGTATGTTGCCGATCGCTATGGCAACAGGTGATGGTGCCGAAGTGAAGAACGGGATGGCTTGGGTAATTATCGGAGGTCTGACATCTTCTATGGTTTTGACAGTCTTCCTTGTCCCGGGTGTTTATTATATGTTCGATAACATCAAAAGCTTCTTTAAAAGAAGAAGAAAACGAAGAAAAGCAATTGAAGCATAAAAATAAAGGCGGTTCATTAATGAACCGCCTTTATTTTTTTATCCGGGATTTATAAAATGAATTTAAAAATTCGGAGTCAGGTCATGTGTTTGATAGAACTCATCAATATATTTCAATGCTTCCTTAGGAGAGTCAACAATCTTAAACAGATCCAGGTCTTTTTCTGAAATATTATTTTCTTTATTCAGCATCACTTCCTTGATCCAGTCCATTAATCCTTCCCAATATTCGCTGCCCATCAGGACAATTGGTTTTCGTTTTATTTTTTTTGTCTGAACCAGCGTTAAGGCTTCAAACAATTCGTCCAGCGTTCCCAGGCCGCCGGGAAGAATTATAAATCCCTGTGCATATTTCACGAACATTACTTTACGTACGAAAAAGTAACGGTAATCAAAAATATGCTCCAGATCAATATATTGATTGTGAGATTGCTCAAATGGCAGATTAATATTTAATCCTACAGATGTTCCCTTGCCTTCCTGCGCACCTTTATTCGCTGCCTCCATAATTCCGGGCCCTCCTCCGGTAATTACTCCGAAACCATTTGCGGCGCATTCTTTTGCCACTTCCTGCGCTAATTGATAGTATTTGTTGTCCGGTTGTGTCCTTGCTGATCCGAAAATAGACAGACAGGGACCTACCTGGGCTAACCGGTCGTAAGAGTCCACAAACTCAGACATGATCTTGAAAATAGCCCAGCTGTCGTTTACTTTTATCGCATTCCAATCCTTTTTAATGGCTTTCATTCTATTTTGAATTAAATGTTAAAAATTCATTTATTGTGCACGTATAGGGTGTATATGGCCGTCAAAAATGGAAAAAATAAGCGAGAAAATAGTATTTTTAGATTTTGATAAACAAAGTTTCACAAATTTTACAATGGAAATTTATTACTCGTTCTCTTTACTTATTGTCGTAGCAACCCTTTTCTCTTTTTTAAATAAACAATGGTTAAAACTCCCTTCCACTATCGGAATTATGGTTATTGCCATTTTCTTTTCTGTCCTCTTAGTAAGCTTTGGAGATAGGATTCTTAGTGAAGAATTATTGAATTCTATGAGAGATTTACCTAAGAGTGTAGATTTCAATGAAATATTAATGGGAGCATTGCTGAATTTCCTGTTGTTCGCCGGAGGGATTCACATTAAAATGTCAGATTTGAGAGAGCATCGCGGCGCGATTGGCATTTTCGCTACTTTCAGTGTAGTAATAACGGCTTTTTTGGTTGCTTTTTCGCTTTATTTCTTAACAGAATGGTTTGGAAGCCAGATTCCTTTTATCAATTGTCTGCTTTTTGGTGCATTAATTGCTCCGACAGACCCGATAGCAGTTCTCGGAGTTTTAAAGGAAGCTAATGTTTCCAAATCGTTACAGACGAAAGTTGCCGGTGAATCTTTGTTCAATGACGGAACAGCCATCGTTTTATTCGCTGTTGTGCTTCAAATTGCGACAGGAGAGAGAAGTGAGGTTACCTTTGGTAATATCACGTGGTTCTTTATGCAGGAATTTTTCGGCGGATTGATCGTAGGGCTTGTTCTGGGAATTATAACCGAAAAGCTGATTAAAAAAACCAAGGATTATAAAATTGCGGTTATGGCGACATTGTCCATTGTAATGGGCGGCTATATGCTGTGCCATGAGCTGCACGTTTCTGCTCCTTTAGCAATGGTCGCTGCCGGTTTGTATATCGGAAATATGAGATTTTCCAAAACAGAAGTCGCGGAAGAATTAAAAGATTATCTCCATAAATTCTGGGAAGTTACAGACGAGATCTTTAATGCGGTACTTTTCTTATTTATTGGTTTACAGGTAATTGTAATCTCTGATTTACAGCAATATTGGAAAGCTGGTGCCGTAGCCATTATTGTAGTTTTAATTTCCCGTTTTTTATCAATTTTGCTTCCTGCCAAACTGATACGATTTAAAAAGAAAATTGATAATCATACTATAAAAGTACTTACATGGGGAGGAATCAGAGGTGGAGTGTCAATTGCTCTTGCCTTGTCTATTCCGGATAGTGTTGAGCACAAAGAAGCTATCGTTGCCATTACGTATTTTGTTGTTGTATTTTCTATTATTGTTCAGGGTCTTACAATTGGTACTGTTGCTGATAAAAACACGAAAATTAAAATCCCTCGACCTACAAATGTAATCGCAAACAACCAGAAAGAAATATCGGAAACGAATCAAGAGTTTTAGGGAATTGCTTATCAGATAATTCTGGTTTCGGGAATCATTTCAACAACAATAATATTACTTTTTGTATATCAGCTATTTGATATTCACAGATTTAAATTGCAATAAACAGAGCAACATGAGAAAATTATGTTTAGCATATTAAAAAGATTTAATAAAAATCAGGAGAAGATGTTTAGAGATTATATCAGTTTTAAAAACTTTAGAGGAGACTTTTTTGGAGGTATTACTTCGGGAATTGTTGCCCTGCCATTGGCGATGGCATTTGGAGAACAGTCGGGATTAGGTGCGGCTGCGGGATTATTCGGAGCGATAGCTATTGGTTTTTTCGCATCTTTGTTTTGTTCCACACAACAGCAGATAAGCGGACCAACTGCACCGATGACAGCAGTGAGTATGGTCGTAATTTCGCAGGTTGTTCAAAGTTTTGACGGAAATCTGAATGAAGCGATACCTTCTATTTTGATGGTTTTCTTTTTGGCAGGAATCGTCCAGATTATTTTGGGCTTGATTGGTGTCGGAAAATACATCAAATACATTCCTTACCCCGTCATATCTGGTTTTATGAACGGAATTGCCATTATCATTATTATGGGGCAGATTTTTCCGTTACTTGGATATGTTGCCTCAAAAGATGTGGAGCTTGTCGAGAAGAATAAATCGTTGGCTGAAACTAAAATAATGACTAAAATTTTTCAGGAAATTAAATCAGAAAGTCAGCTCAGTCTGGAAGATCTAGCTCTGATAGAAAAAAAGATAGTCATCGCCAGACAAGTTTCTCAAGATGAAATTTTGGAAGAATCAAAAGCGATTAGTGATGCACAGGTAAAATCTGCTGCAGGAATTATAAAAAACCTCAACAGGGGGTTGAAAAATATTAATTGGCTGGAATTTACATTTGTTATTTTTACCGTCCTTGTTATTTACGGATTTAAAGAGTTGCTTAAACTTTTGCCCGGAAGAATTCGCTTTTTCGACGGATTGAAAAAAATTGCCTCATCCACTCCAACTACCTTGATTGCACTGGTGCTGGTTTCGGCAATAGCCATTTATTTCCAATTCGATTTATATACTATCAGTGAAATTCCGCAAGGTTTTCCAGGGTTGCATTTTGAATTGTTTTCAGGCTTCAGTTTCGATACGATTCGTCCGTTGTTGATGGCAGTTGTTTCATTGGCCTTGTTGGGTTCAATCGACTCCTTGCTTACTTCTGTCATTGTGGACACGAAAGAGAAAACCCAGCACAATTCAAGTCAGGAGCTGTTTTCCCAAGGTGTAGGTAACAGTATGGCGGCATTGTTCGGTGGTATCCCGGGGTCGAGTGCCACAGTACGGACATTGGTTAATATGAATGCAGGCGGGAAAACCCGTCTTTCAGGAATAATTGCATCAATGCTTTTACTGAGTATTTTACTATTTTTTGCTCCGATTGCATCAAAAATCCCATCATCAGTTTTGGCAGGCGTTTTAATCACGGTAGGTATCGGAATTTTTGATTACAGAGGACTTAAAGCTATAAGAAAAACACCGGTAGGAGATGTTTTGGTAATGATTATAGTTACATTACTTACTGTTTTTGTGGACTTGGTTATTGCTGTGGGAGTTGGATTGGTTATTTCTGCCTTGATTTTTATGAAGAAAATGGGAGATGTAAATGCTCAAAAAGCTGAAATTACACGTCTGGATAAATCGGAAGAACTTCCTTGGGATGATGAGAAAGGGATAGATGGAAAAATCGCCGAAAAGATTTTTGTGAAACATTTAGGAGGTCCATTATTTTTTGGAAACACGACCGATTTGCAGATTTTATATCAACAAATTTCCGATAATTCAGAATATATAATTCTGAGAATGGACCGGGTAACATACATCGACCAAAGCGGATTATATACGTTGGAGGATATTATCAGCGATCTGGATAAGCGAGGGAAAAAAGTAATGATGGTTTGTTTGCAAAAGCAACCTGAATATCTTATCCGAAGAATAGAAATTATTCCGAACTTAATTTCGGAAGAGATGAACTTCAAAAAGTTTGACGAATGTCTGGTGTGGCTTAAAAGGCATATCAGCGCAACCTGAATTTGTAATATTGTCTATTGACATAAGAGGGCGTTAAACCTAAAAATAAGAGAGGTGTAAACTTTCTGTTGGTAAACGATCTCTTTTGACAGAAGAGCTGTGCTGATAACGACAAGTAAATCGAATCGTAGGAAATTAACTTTATTTTCCGACACAGATCTTTGTTGAATTGCTACATTCCCGATAAAGGTCTTTTATCTGGTGCCTTTTTTCTGTTATCCGTTATCTAATCGTTTTTCAGCTCTGTTTTTAAATAATCTTTGGTGTAAGATTTTACCTTGCTTTTGACAAATACTTCCGGTGTACCTGAGAACAGGATATTTCCTCCTTTACTTCCTCCTTCCGGTCCTACGTCCACAATATAATCGGCTACTTTGATGATATCCAGGTTGTGCTCTATCACCAGAATCGTATTTCCTTCTTCAACCAGTCGCTGCAGAACATCCAGCAAAATGCGGATATCTTCAAAATGGAGTCCTGTTGATGGTTCATCCAGAATATAGATTGTTTTTCCGGTGCTTTTTTTCGAAAGCTCCGTTGCCAGCTTGATACGTTGTGCTTCGCCTCCGGAAAGCGTTGTGCTCGGCTGTCCGAGTTTTACATAACCCAATCCGACAGAATCCAATGTTTGTACAATACGGTTGATCTTCGGAATATTTTCGAAAAATTTAGCAGCTTCCTCGATCGGCATGTCCAGCACATCACCGATAGATTTTCCTTTGTACCGGATCTCAAGCGTTTCACGGTTGTAACGTTTCCCGTTACAGGTATCACAGTCCACATGAACATCCGGCAAAAAGTTCATTTCGATGACTTTTACGCCTGCACCACCGCAGGTCTCACAGCGTCCTCCTGCTACATTGAAGGAAAATCTTCCCGGTTTATAGCCACGGATCTGGGATTCGGAAAGATTTGCATACAAGTTCCGGATTTCGTCAAATACTTTGGTATAGGTTGCCGGATTTGAACGGGGAGTTCTTCCGATAGGGGCCTGGTCAATTTCTATCACCTTATCTAGGTGTTCCAACCCTTCTATTTTCTTATAAGGAAGCGGTTTTTTGACTCCGTTATAGAAATGTGCATTCAGGATCGGATACAGGGTTTGATTGATCAGTGAAGATTTACCGCTTCCGGAAACTCCTGAAATACAGGTAAAAGTTCCCAGCGGGATTTCCAGATTTACATTTTTCAGGTTGTGACCGCTTGCACCCGTTAATTTTAATTGTTTTCCATTCCCTTTTCTTCTGGTTTCCGGAACTGCTATTTTCAGTTCCCCTTTCAGATATTTTGTAGTAAATGAATCTTCCGTATCTAATTGGTCAACAGTTCCCGCATTGACAATTCTTCCGCCGTGAACGCCTGCTTTTGGTCCTATATCTACCACGAAATCAGCGATCTCGATCATTTCTTTGTCATGTTCCACAACGATCACGGAATTTCCGGTATCTCTGAGGTTCTGGAGTGATTTTATCAGTTTTGTATTGTCGCGTTGGTGAAGGCCGATGCTGGGTTCATCCAGGATATACAACACGTTCATAAGCTCAGTGCCGATTTGCGTCGCGAGGCGGATCCGCTGCGCTTCACCACCGGAAAGTGTTTTTGCAGAGCGGTTCAGGCTCAGATAATCCAAGCCGACATTTACAATGAAATTGATCCGGCTTTTAATTTCTTTCAGAATTTCTTTTCCGATCGCCAGTTGACTTTCTGAAAGATGCTGTTCAACATTTTCAAACCAGTCTCTCAGATCGACGGTATCCATTTCGGCAAGCTGCCCGATGTGCTTATCATTTATTTTAAAATAGAGCGCTTCTTTTTTCAAACGATAGCCTTTGCAATCCGGGCAGGTAACCACATTCATAAACGATTGTGCCCAGCGCTGGATCGCTGCAGGGCCGTCGTCCGCATGGCGCATTAAAAAGCTGATGATTCCTTCGAAAGTAAATTCTTTATTATTGCTGTTTTCCAGACCTTCATTCCCGTCGATCAGAACTTTCAGTACCTCTTCATCAATATCTTTAATAGGAGTTGTCAGCTTATAACCATGATAATTCAGAAACTCGTCGATTTTTTCAAAGATCCATGTGCGCTTATATTCGCCGATAGGTATAATTCCGCCGGATTTGATGCTTTTTTGCGGATCCGGGATTATTTTTTCCATTGAAACTTCACTTACTTGTCCCAAGCCGTTGCATCTCGGACAGGCACCATAAGGAGAATTAAAAGAAAATAAGAACGGTTCCGGTTCCGGATAACTGATTCCTGTCGTTGGACACATCAGCAAGCGAGAAAAATAGCTCACTTCATTCGTTTCATAATCCATGACCATCATGGTTTTCTGCCCGTGCTTCATGGAAGTTAAAATGCCTTCATACAGCCTTTTTCCGGAGTCTTCGTTCGCTACAAGGCGATCAATGACAATATCAATATCGTGAATTTTATAACGGTCTAATTTCATTCCCGGTTCAATGTCCCGCATTTCTCCGTCCACCCGCACTTTCGCAAATCCGGATTTGCGGATCTGCTCGAACAATTCACGGTAATGCCCTTTCCGGCCTTTTACTTTGGGAGCAAGCAGGACGATACGTTTGTCTTTATACTTCTCCAGGATCAGCTGAACGATCTGCTCATCTGAATATTTTACCATCGCTTCGCCCGTTTCGGAGGAATAAGCGGTGCCCACGCGCGCATATAGCAGGCGGAGAAAGTCATAAATTTCCGTAATTGTCCCGACTGTTGATCTCGGAGAGCGGGAAACTGTTTTCTGTTCAATGGAAATTACCGGGCTTAGTCCTTCGATTTTATCGACGTCCGGGCGCTCCAGACCTCCTAAAAACTGGCGTGCATACGCCGAAAAAGTTTCGATATAACGCCGCTGACCTTCCGCAAAAATCGTATCAAAAGCAAGCGAGGATTTTCCTGAACCGGACAGACCTGTAAATACCACCAGCTTATTTCTGGGTATTTTCAGATCGACATTTTTCAGATTATGCTCACGTGCGCCGTAAACTTCAATGTATTGTTGCTCGTTCTCAATAGCCTCTTTCATGCGGGTTGCTTTTTTGCGATATTTCCGGAGATTATCCGGGGAGCAAATTTACAACAATTTAAACGTAATACCGATTACATTTCTGCATTAGTCCGAGGCCAGCTTTTGCCTTTATTGCTCTCAACATCTGCTATATCAGCATCAACCATTCTAAAACTTTAAAGTAGTCCAAAGTGTTAATTAGGAGATTTTTAATAATAATTACTGTTTTAGCAGGATACCGGAACAGAGAAGCTAAACAGCAAATTGCCGGAAAAAGAAAAGAAAGGATAATGTTTCGCTACCCCGTACAAATATGTCAGCGGGGTAGCAGAATAATTTTTGGATTTACCGCAATAATGTTACGTGTCCTATTTTTTGAATTTTTTCAACAGCTTCCCGTTTTTTGACAATAATTTTCCATACATAAGTTCCTTCCGGGCATTTTTTTCCTAAGTATGTGCCGTCCCAGCCTACTTTAGTATTATGTGTCTCGAAGATAATTTCACCCCAGCGGTCGAATACCAGCATTTCATAATCAAAATTATCATAACCTTCCGCGATCACAGGCTTAAAGATGTTATTAAACTCATCTCCGTCAGGAGTAAATGTATTAGGAACGTAAAATATAATATCCTCGCTCATTTTAATTACTACACGGGTAGTATCCGTACAGCCTTTATCATTTTTAGCAACTAAGATAACAGTGTAATTTCTGAAAATTTCCGGGTCATAAACATATTTAGGATGCTCTTTTGTGCTGTGTCCTGTTTCATCGCCGAAATACCAGTCATAAGAAGTCGCGTTCTGAGATTGGTTGGTGAAATAGACTTCATTGTAAACGTTTGTAATCTCATAGGTAGAAGCTATAAATGCTGCTTCCGGTGTAGGAAAAGCACAGATAGCACTATCCATTTTTACAGTAGTGGTACATCCGCCCACAGCTACAGACAAAGAAACATTAAAGCAGGTGTCTCCGATAAATGTATGAACAGGATTACTTGAGCCGGAAATCGTACCATCTCCGAAGTTCCATGAATAAGAATCCGCATTAGTTATTGAGCTTGAAAATTTTACAACTAAAGGAGAACATCCTTTTGTTGTATCTGCAACAATGGCCAGATGAAGCGTGTCCTCATATGAAATAGTTGCTGCTCCGTTTTTTGTACAACCGTTCACATCTGTTACGGTTACTATGTATGTTCCTGCCGGCATACCGGACAGATTCTGTGAAGTTGATCCGTTTGACCACGAGTAGGTATAAGGTGCTGTTCCTCCTGAAACGGAGATATTAACGCTCCCGTTGTTACTTCCGCATGAAGCATTTGTGACTGTACCTACTGTAATTGTAGGAGTGGAGGTGTTGGTAATGATTGTTCCTGTCCCGTTTGTGGCTGTACATCCGTTATTATCTGTTACTGTCACGGTATAATTTCCTGCCGGTGCACCTGACAAGTTTTGTGAAGTGGCGCCGTTTGACCATGAATAAGTGTAAGGCGCCGTTCCCCCTGAAACAGAAATGTTGATGCTTCCGTTGTTGCTTCCGCAAGATGCCGGAGTGATCGTTCCGACAGTAACAGTAGGCGCAGAAGTATTTGTAATGGTCGTTCCTGTCCCGTTTGTGGCTGTACATCCATTATTATCTGTTACTGTCACGGTATAATTTCCTGCCGGTGCACCTGACAAGTTTTGTGAAGTGGCGCCGTTTGACCATGAATAAGTGTAAGGCGCCGTTCCCCCTGAAACAGAAATGTTGATGCTTCCGTTGTTGCTTCCGCAAGATGCCGGAGTGATCGTTCCGACAGTAACAGTAGGCGCAGAAGTATTTGTAATGGTCGTTCCTGTCCCGTTTGTGGCTGTACATCCATTATTATCTGTTACTGTCACGGTATAATTTCCTGCCGGTGCACCTGACAAGTTTTGTGAAGTGGCGCCGTTTGACCATGAATAAGTGTAAGGCGCCGTTCCCCCTGAAACAGAAATGTTGATGCTTCCGTTGTTGCTTCCGCAAGATGCCGGAGTGATCGTTCCGACAGTAACAGTAGGCGCAGAAGTATTTGTAATGGTCGTTCCTGTCCCGTTTGTGGCTGTACATCCATTATTATCTGTTACTGTCACGGTATAATTTCCTGCCGGTGCACCTGACAAGTTTTGTGAAGTGGCGCCGTTTGACCATGAATAAGTGTAAGGCGCCGTTCCCCCTGAAACAGAAATGTTGATGCTTC